>CXUA01000039.1_pt1 | contig 49821 bp, 45 predicted proteins | sample 941471 | NCBI WGS metagenome assembly CXUA01 (sample SAMEA3493468, study PRJEB9703) | human gut metagenome | biome: ENVO:mammalia-associated habitat; material: ENVO:feces | place: Bangladesh | collected 2010-01-06
ATCAAAGAGGAAATAAACATATCCGGCAATGTTTTTCCGATGAAGGAGATCGAAATAAAATCGCAGATATCGGGAGTCCTGGACAAGATTAATGTTTCGATAGGAGATAAAGTGCGCATAGGAGATTAAATATAAATTCAAGCAATCATAGCCCGTAATTCACTGAATTTGGCTATCTTTGCATAACATTTGAGAAAAACGGCGATTGGCAGGAGCTTTTCGCCGCCAACATATAGGATAAGACCGCAAGGCGTTTCAAGCGAAAATCTGGTAAATTGGAACTACGGAGACGATTGCGTGATGCTTATGCTATGCTTACGCATAGCGTGCATTCACGTACTCTCCGTAAAGGCTTTACCAGAGCCATCGCTTGAAGGTAGTGTGAATTGCACGCTACTTTTTTACCCTTGCCTAACGAAAGGAAACGATTATGGGTAAAGTTCAGATTCTCGCCGTACTGACGATGGACGGATGTCTTTCTTCAGAGTTATATGATAAAGCACATCAGGATTTGTGCCTTGACCGTTGCGGTCTTGATGAAATCAGGAAGAAAGCCTTTTACCGTGTGACACCGGACTATTCCATTTCAATGCTGCACGAATGGAGAAAAGACTGCACAAACATCCGTTACCTCGCGGAAGCCACACCGGACACGGCAGACTATATAAACGGACTGCTGCGGATGCACGCTGTGGATGAAATCATACTATACACCGTTCCTTTCATATCCGGAAGCGGACGACATTTTTTTAAGTCGGCTCTGCCAGAGCAACACTGGACGCTTTCCTCTTTGAAAAGCTATCCCAACGGTGTATGTCGCATTATCTATATCCTTGATAAAAAAGCAAGATAGCCAAAATGTGCGGCAAGCATACATTTCTATTTTCAGGAATAGAATAAATGTTCCGATTACAAACAATTTAAGTCGGAGATAATTTGTCCTTGTGAAAAAATACTGAATTTTATACCTCTGAAATCCAGCACTTTGTAAAATTGAGTGTTGGATTTTTTATTTTCTGCCGCGTTTTTTGCCAATTATATTCATGTGCGCACGCAGAAAACAAAGTGTAATTTTCAAAATTGACAGAACCATGAATTATTTCTTGCTGGCGGAAACCGACTTTTTCCGCCTGATAAACGAAGCCGGCGACTGCAATATGGAAACGGCATACACGGCTTTCGCCACCCAAGTGATCGAACTGTGCAACGGCGGCATGGACATGAACCTTACCGTCATCGCGCTTGCCTACATCGAAATCGAGTTGCAGCACCATCCCGTACGTAATCTGTCAGAAGAAAAAAGAGAGATTGCCGCCTACGTCAGCAAGGCTCTGTCTTTCGTAAGAAAGATGCAGAAATTCCTTGCCACGCCCCAAGTGCCACCACTAATATCCGCCAACAACGCAACAGAAACCACCGCCAGCCTTCTTCAATGGACGGGCAATGCCATCGACCTCGTGGAACTTATCTACGGCATAGACGTGATGGGCTGCATCAACAACGGCAATATGCCGCTCAAACAGCTCGCCCCACTTCTCTATAAGATATTCGGGGTTGATTCTAAAGACTGCTACCGCTTCTACACTGATATCAAACGCCGGAAGAACGAAAGCCGCACCTACTTCCTTGACAAAATGCAGGAAAAACTGAACGAGAAGATGCTCCGTGACGAAGAGATGGAGCGTATGAGAAGATAGACTAAGAATCCCTAAAGAATAACGGGCGGAGCAAGTTTGATACTTTGTTCCGCCCGCTTTCATTGCCTCACGTCAGCCCGGTTATTTCTGCTGTAACAGGTGTTTCAGATTGTCGTCGTTGGCAATCCGCTCCAGTTCCTCCTGAACAATCTGCTTGACTTCCTCCTTGATGCGCCTGTAATTCGCCTGCACCGTTTCCTTCATGTGGTCGTTGCCATCCTCGTCCGTGAAGTCGGTAATGACGGGTATCTTCTTGTAGGCTTTTTCCTCGCGTTTCACCTTCTCTGCATCCACGACAATCTCGCAGTGAAAAATCTTCTGTTCAATGCGCTCGTTGAAGTTATCGGACACAGAACCGACAAACATTCCCTGCGTCAAGCCGGAAATCTTGCTGGGCGGGATAAGCGCGTCCATCTGCGTATTGATAGAGGTGGAAACGTCCTGCCGGTTGATGGAAATGGACTGCCGTTTCTGCAAGACCTTTCCGAAGCGTTCGGATAGCGTCTTGGCGGTTTCACCCACCACCTGCCCGGAGAAGATATTACCGACGGTGTTCATCACGACTTTAGCTTCCTTATCGCCATAGTCGCGCACCAACTGGCTGAAATCCTGAAAGCCCAGACACACGGCAACCTTGTTGCTTCGTGCGGTGGCAATAAGGTTGTCCAGCCCCTTGAAATATATCGTCGGTAGTTCATCTATAATGACCGACGACTTCAGCATCCCCTTCTTGTTGATGAGCTTTACGATACGGGAGTTATACAGACCGAGAGCCGCACCATAAATATTCTGACGGTCGGGATTGTTACCCACGCACAGGATTTTCGGCTCTTCGGGATTGTTGATATCCAGCGTAAACTCGCTGTCCGACATTACCCAATAGAGTTGCGGGGAAATCATGCGCGAGAGCGGAATTTTCGCCGATGCTATCTGCCCTTGAAGCTGCTCAGCCGCCCCACCGAGCCAAGCATCCATGAATGGTGAGAGGTAGTTTTCAAGTTCGGGATATGAAGAAAGAATCGGGAAAATATCCTCGTAACGGCGGTTCAGGAACTCAATGGCATGGGGAAACGTGCAATACTTACCACCCTTATAGATTTTGAGATACCATATAATACTGGCAAACAAGATAATAGGTGATTCCACGAAGAAGTCACCCTGCTTCTGCACCCACGTTTTATTGAGATTGAGCATAATCGTGTACGCACTCTCGTAAGCGTCTGTAATATCCTCCATGAAATCCGGGTGAATGGGATTGCACCGATGAGAGCGTCGCGGGTCGTCGAAGTTGATCACATAGAACTTCGGCTTTACCTTGTAGCCGTCCGGGTGGTTCAGCAAATGGTTGTAGGCAATAGTAGATAGGTCGGGATACTTGAAATCGTAGATGTATTGACTAAAGCCCTTTTCAATCTGTTGCTTGATAAAATTGTTTACCACGGCATAGGACTTGCCGCTGCCCGGCGTACCCAACACGATGGACGCACGGAAGGGATTAACTACATTGATCCAACCGTTGTTCCAGCGTTTCCTGTAATAGAAACGTGTCGGCAGATTGACCGAATACTCACTTTCTATGAGCCGTGTTTCCTGCATGAAACTCTCGTTCTCGTTGTTGAATACATCGTCCATGAGGTTGTGCTTCAACAGGCGGCTCATCCACAGACCACCCATCAACAGGCAGACATAGCCCGTTCCAATGGTAAGGACATACAGTCCCGTCACCGCTTCAAGCGGCAGCGGCAGGGGCAGCAACCACCAGTTCAGGAAAAACAGCACGAACCCGACGGCAAATGCTGTCCAGATTCTCCCCCAAGTGATTTTCTCACCCTTGACACCCTTCGTACCCAGACAGGACAAGGCAAGCAAAAGGACGGAAAACAGCTTCGTGTAGAGAATGGAATGGAACAGCCCCGCCGTGCGGTCGAAGTTCAGAAGGATTTTGTCCACCACGCCGATGTTCACGCCCCACAGCCGGATGGCTTCGTAGCAGAACCAGTACACGTTCATGACCACTAAAATGATACTCACGGCACGCAGAAAATCCATGATTTTCGCCAATGCCCTCAAATCGTCTTCTTGTTGTGACATACATTGATTTTTTAATTGTTGATACTCTGATTACATACCCAAGCCCTTGCGTTTTTTCTTCTTTTTGCGCTTCATCGCCCGGATGAAGGCTTCCTCTTCAGCGTCCACTGCCGGACCTTCGGGGGCAAACAGGTTCATGCCGCTGGAATGGCTTTCGTATTCCCCTCCGGAATATCCTTGCCTGTTCTCCAGTTCCTCCACCGGAACGGAGAGCGGAATCGGCGGCTGTCCGGCATAAGGCAGCGTGAAGTGTTCCTGCAAGGCGTTGGCAGAAAGTTCCTTGCCCATGCGTGAGCCGTTTAACACGCAGCCCGTGCGGTGGTCGATGAACGTGGCTCCATAGATGCGCCCTTCCTCCGTGTAGCGTAGCACGGTGTCGATGCCCTTCCTTTTGAGCGTGGCAACAAACTTCTCCTTGTCATACGTGCCTTCCAGCACGGAAAAGACGGTGCGTTTCGTCATGTCAGCAAGTTTCCTGTCCTTAATCTCCTGCTTGGAACGGGCAAACTTCTTCTGTACGGCTTCATAGCCGACGGACTTCCCGAACAGTGAGGACTTGAAAGGATTACCGACCTTGTTACCCTTATCGTCCGTGACGGAATAGACCAGCCCGTGATACTCACGTCCGCGCACATTGCCATGCGCTTCCTCCACCGTCATATTATATAAGGAAAGAAGGGCGCGGTATTCGCCCATCGTCTGAAACTTGTATCTGCGGTTCAGTTCTCTAATCAGATTCCCCGCCTGCTTCTTCACGTCGCCCGCAGAAGCGTCCACTTTGCGCAGCGGCGTATCAAGACGGCGGTTCTTGCGTTCCGCGTCGTGCAGCCCGTATTTCCGTTCCAGTTCGCGTGTTATCTGCTTGCTCCGGTAAAAGTTATTCCGGGTGTCTATGCTCCTGCCTTCCTCGTCCACCCTGACCGTCACAATATGCAGATGGTGGCGGTCGATGTCCTCATGCTTGAAAACGAGATACGGCTGGTTGCCGAACCCCATCTTCTCCAGATACTCCCGTGCGATGTCCTGAAGTTCTGTGTCCGTCAAAATATCGTCGGGATGCGGATTGAGCGAGATATGCACCACCGGTTTCTTCACCTTCGACCGCACGGGCATCAGAGCGAGAAAGTCCTCCATAGCCCGGTGGATATCCACCGTCCCCGAACCGTCATTGTAGATGCGGTTGGTTGTCAGAAGCCGCCCTTTCGCCTCGTTGATCTTTTCCCCGTTGTAGGCAAGTGCGCCGTACAACGAGTTTCCTACACTGATTTTTGCGACCATTTTTCCTGCATCTCTCTTGAAAGTTCCACAATCCGGCGGCTCAGTTTCACGAGTTCGACGGTCTGTTGCTCCAGCTTGTAGAGCAACGCCATCGCCTTTTTCTCGGAAAAATGCAGCCTCAGTTCCTTCACGACTTGGTTGTAGTTCGTGCCTATCGCGCGGAACTGCGCATGAAAATCGGACAGTTTGGTGTAGTAATCCACCAGCGTCTTGTCCACTTTCAGCACTTTGAACGGCTGCCCGAAGAAGTGCGCTTTCAGGAAGACCGACTTGGCGTAAACGCCCGACTTCTCGAACATGGAGAGGAAACGGTTGTGTTCCTCCTCGCTGAAACGGACGGTGTAGCGGAACACCGCCGGATCGAGTTTGGGATTTCTCCCGCCTTTGTTTCTTCTTTTTTCACTCATATTACTTTGGATTTAGCGGTTTGACGGCATAAGCCGCCGCTTCGAGGCACAGCACCGCAGGTTTGAGAGGCTTCCCGACTTCGGAGGGTAAGCCCGCCCCCCTGCAAGGGCAAGGCGTTTTCGTGGCTGCTCAAAATATTTTGAGCGGCTGAAAACATACCTTGCTATGTTCAGGTGAACATAAAAATCCGTCGGGGACGGATTGGGGGAATGCCTTTCAAACCCCGGGCTGCGCCACCTGCGGCGAACCCTGCCGTTCGGGTGCAAAGTTACGCCCTTAACGCGGTATCGGACAGAGGCTTGACCCGGACAATCAGTGCCAACCGGCGCAACGTGCTGCCACTTGCCGGAGAAGTGATACAGATTCAAAAATATCCTTGTTTATTTGCAGCATGATTCAAGAAACGAACGATTTGAAGATATGGAAAAAGGAACTTTCAGATACCCGGCAAACCGCTTCGGCGGATATTTGCCAAACCGAATATCCGAACCGTCGGATACCCGGTTTTCCAGTGACGTGGTGATTCACGGATTCAATGACTTCATGACGCAATGCCGTCATTCACCGGTTATCCGAATCCCGGCTTCGCCATTGAAGCGGATACGTGACGGACCGCCCGGATAATGATTCACGGACGCGGATATGTATGTCACCGCTTCCGTACAGGAACAGGAAAACAATTTATCAACCATTAAAAGCAATAGAACCATGAGTAATGAAATCTTCGTTGCATTCGCAACACAAAAGGGAGGTATTGGAAAATCGACCGTCACGGCTCTTGCCGCCAGCTACCTCCACAACGTGCAAGGTCACAATGTCGCCGTCATAGATTGCGACGCCCCGCAACACAGCATCCACGGACTGCGTGAACGTGAAACGAAACTTATCGACGAGAGCCTCTATTTCAAGGCACTCGCGTGTGACCACTTCCGCAAAATAAAAAAGAACGCCTATCCGGTCATTGCAAGCGACGCCCTCAACGCCCTTGACGATGCCGAAAGGATGCTTGCCGAAGAAGATGCGAAACCGGACATCGTGTTCTTCGATATGCCGGGAACGCTGAAAAGCAACGGTGTGGTAAAGACCCTCTCACAGATGGATTACATCTTCGCGCCCATGAGTGCCGACCGCTTTGTCGTGGAAAGCACCCTGCAATTCGCCGTGATGTTCCGTGACAACCTCATGACGACGGGGCAGGCGAAAACAAAAGGGCTGTACCTGTTCTGGACGATGGTGGACGGCAGGGAGAAGAACGGGCTGTACGACCTGTATGAAGATGTGATTGCCGAAATGGGGTTGTCGGTGTTGTCCACCCGCCTGCCCGACAGCAAGAAGTTCCGGCGTGACCTCTCGGAAGAGCGCAAGAGCGTATTCCGCTCTACCATCTTCCCGATGGATGTGTCCCTTCTGAAAGGGAGCGGTATCCGTGAGTTCTCGGAAGAAATCAGCCGTATCATCAAACCTCAATGAGCATGGGCAGCAGGAAAGTGAACACCGAAGGCATTGACGAGGAACTGTTGATAGCCTCCATCGGCAGGCGCAAGCAGGACGGGACTCTGTACCGCGCACAGGAGCCGCCCGTGCCTGCCCCCGAAGAAGAGAGCGTCCCGGAAACGGAACCACCGCCCACGGCATCCCCGTCAAGGGAGAAGGTGCAGAAAGACATCGCCCGCCGCAAACGGCAAGAGGACGACTATTCCGGTCTGTTCCTCCGCCGCAACGAGATAAAGACACGCCAGTGCGTCTATATCAGCCGGGACGTACACAGCAAGATTCTTAAAATCGTGAATGACATCGCCGGACGGGAAATCTCGGTAGGCGGCTACGTGGACACCGTGCTGCGCCAACATCTGGAACAGCACAAGGAGAAAATAAACGAACTGTACAAGAAACAACGTGAAGACTTAATTTGAATATGAACACCTTTGGTCGTGTTCTTGAAAGTCTTGGTCTTACTGTTCTTGGCAGAAGAATAAGCCACGACGAAAGTAGCCTTACTGACATCAATTCCAACGTAGGTCATAGTCTTAACAATTTATTGAGACAACATCTATACATCTTGAACCACCATTGCGAATGCGGGGTCAAAAGCCCATTGAACTATCCGGTTTCTGATGTAAAAGTGTGGGGGCAGAACATATTCTACGGTCTTTTTGACTAATGGATACTCGGTCTTATTCCACACTTTGATGTTGAATGTTTATGCAAAAGTATAAAGAGTAAATAATATACAATGGATATGAATCAGGAAAAGAATCAGAAAAACAGAAGTCCGCACCATGACGGCGGAGGTTTGCTTGCCCAAGTGCAGGCGAGTGTGGAAATCCTGTCGCCCGTGCCGGTAGGCGGCAAATGCAGAGAAAAGGACTATGAACGGCTTTTCATCCGTGAACCCGAAGTAAAGGCACGCGAGGGGAAGATGGCATACGTGCGCCCGGAGTATCACGACCGCATCATGCGCATAACCCGTGTAATCGGGCATGACAGGCTTTCGCTGTCCGCCTACATCGACCATGTGCTTACACACCACTTCAACCAGTGCGAAGAGGCGATAAAGAGCCTTTACGCCCGGAATTACGACGCAGTATTTTAATCATCAAAAAGAAAAAGAAATGAGAAGAAAAAAGAATGATTATCGTGCCTTCCTGAAAAAATCAGGTTTCAAGGCAAGGGAAGGGAAACAAGTGTCCATCAGCAAAGAGACCCATGACAAGGTTGCCATGATTGTCCGCTGGCTGGGTGATGGTGAAGTCACAATGGCCGACTTCACTGAGAACGTGGTAAGCGAGTTTCTCCGTACACACCGTGACGAACTGAACCGTATGTTAAACGCAGTCCCCAGAGTAGAATTATGAACATGACTGACATTCTCCTGACCGTATCGGTCGGCTGCAACCTGTGGTTCCTGTTCCTGCTGCTCTACGACCGCATCATGGAAACGAGATTCGTCCGCTTCCTTAAAGGCATTGCCGGGTTTTGGCGGTCATTGGGCGGCACGGAGGTGAAGCAGGAAACGGCACGGGAAACACCTCCCGGAGAAACATCGGACATCATCGGCAGGAGCCATTTCAAGATGGCATCAACCCGGACAACCGCTGCCATACTGACGCAAGAAGCCGCCACTTCGAAAAAAGGCATTGAGCTGTCGGAGGAAGAGGCTACTTTTGACGATGGAAACACGGAAACCGTGTCCCACCCGGCACAAGTCCCGGAGGAAAAACTCGATGAAACCTTCACGAGCATCCCGCCTTCGGAACTGGAGTTCGGGGAGGATGAACCGGAGGACGGAACGCCCGACACACCGAGAGCTACGGGAAGCAGTTTTGACGAGATAGACGATGCGGTCAGGGCAGCCAAGAACCCGGAAGCGACAACGGCAGAACGGGAACGTGCGGCAAAGGTCTTCTCCGATATGGAAGGAACGGAACTGTACGAGAAACTGATGTCCGGCTCGACGGAACTGAGCATCCGTATCAAGGGGCTTATCGAAGTCCGGCTGAAGAAGCCGAAAAAGGAATTTACCGTACCCGACAACATTGACGAGTTCAATATCCGGGACTATGTATAACGGCTAAAAAAGAGTGGAAATGAAAACGTAAGACGGCATCACACCATGCGCACGGCAGTACAAGGTACAGCCAACCCGCAACGGACACACCCAAGTCCGTGGAAACAAACGGGCAACCACTAAACCAAAGTAAAGTAATCAAGTATCAACCGCCCGAAAAAGGACTATCCACCCTTTGGACGGCACAAAAAGAACAGTTTATGAATAAGAACATCAGACAAAAGTTCATCATCTCTGCGGCACTTATGATTGCCGCAACCGCCTCCGCATTTGCGCAGGGAAACGGCATCGCAGGCATCAACGAAGCCACCTCTATGGTGAGTTCGTATTTTGACCCCGGCACGAAACTTATCTATGCCATCGGCGCGGTGGTCGGTCTTATCGGAGGCGTAAAAGTCTATGGCAAGTTTTCATCCGGCGACCCGGATACCTCGAAAACCGCAGCCTCGTGGTTCGGCGCATGTATTTTTTTAATTGTAGCTGCGACTATCCTGCGCTCATTCTTCCTTTAATAAACAATGTATGGCTGAATACCCGATAAACAAGGGTATCGGTCGTCCGGTCGAGTTCAAGGGTCTAAAGGCTCAGTACCTCTTCATCTTCTGCGGAGGCCTGCTGGCACTCTTCATCCTGTTCGTCATCCTCTATATGGTCGGCATCGACCAGTGGATATGTATCGGCTTCGGCGCGGCATCGTCTTCCGTCCTCGTATGGCAGACCTTCGCGCTGAACGCCCGGTACGGCGAACACGGGCTTATGAAATTAGGAGCTATAAGGAGCCATCCCCGATACCTTATCAACCGGCGGCGGATCACCCGATTATTCAAACGGCAACGAAAGGAAGAAACGACATGAGAAATACATCCAAAATGACAACACTGGAAAACAAGTTCCCCCTGCTGGCTGTGGAACATGGCTGCATCATTTCCAAAGACGCCGACATCACGGTGGCTTTTGAGGTGGAACTGCCGGAGCTTTATACCGTGACGGGCGCGGAGTACGAGGCGATACACGGCTGCTGGTGCAAGGCTATCAAGGTACTGCCGGACTTCTGCGTCGTGCATAAGCAGGACTGGTTCATCAAGGAACGCTACAAGCCGGAGTTACAGAAAGACGACATGAGTTTCTTGAGCCGTTCATTTGAACGACACTTCAACGAGCGTCCGTACCTGAAACACTCCTGCTACCTCTACCTGACCAAGACGACAAAGGAGCGTAACCGGATGCAGAGCAATTTCAGCACGCTGTGCCGTGGGCATATCATCCCGAAGGAGCTGGACAAGGAAACCGCCGGGAAGTTCATGGAGGCCGCTGAACAGTTCGAGCGCATCATGAACGACAGCGGCTTCGTGAGACTCCGCCGCCTCTCCATCGATGAGATTGTCGGGACGGAGAAGTCCGCCGGGCTGATAGAGCGTTACTTCTCGCTCATGCCTGAAGGCGACACGACCTTGCAGGACATCGACCTCTCGGCAAAGGAAATGCGCATCGGCGACAACCGCCTGTGCCTGCACACCCTCTCCGACGCGGAGGATATGCCCGGAAAGGTGGCTACCGACATCCGCTACGAGAAACTCTCCACCGACCGCTCGGACTGCCGTCTCTCCTTCGCCTCACCCGTGGGGCTGCTGCTCTCCTGCAACCACATCTACAACCAGTATGTGATTATCGACAACAGCGAGGAAAATTTACAGAAGTTCGAGAAGTCCGCGAGGAATATGCAGTCGCTATCCCGATACAGCCGGAGCAACAGCATCAACCGCGAGTGGGTGCGATACGTCGCTGTGTAAGTAATTGTTAAACTTAGATTTAACCCGTTGTTTCGTCAACGGTAGCCTATGGACAGATGCACCAATAGTAATATACTGTATCAAAGCTGTCCAGACAAGGTAGCCCTTCCGAAAGGAGCAGTCAGAACCGTGAGGGAAAGACAATGGCTGTTAGTATCATACAGTCAGGGAGCTTGGCTTGGGTGGTATGGTTAGCGTAAGCGAACTGTCGTCTAAACGTCGTAAGGTTGAAGAAGCCAAAGATACTGATAGGCTTCAGCCCAAAAGGGAAGCAGTCGGTTATTCCTCTCCATTCTGGGAATACACGAACAGAGTACTGCCGGTGTAATAGACAGAACCTAACCCACTTATAAGTTACTTACACGGAACGTAGTAAGCCCGTATTTCTCCTGCCAATGACAGGTAAGCAGACCGTAAGGAATGCCGAATGGAGTGCGGGTATAGGATTGCAGAAAAAGCGAATGCCACCCTGTAATGGGGTGAATAGGGATTGAAACATCATCCCGCTGCGAAAGCAGGCTGACTTCTGCGGTAGGTGATTCTTTACAAGAAACTTTTAGAACTTTTAAAAGGAGAAAAGCAAATGAACGAAATTAAAAAATCGTGTGCATCGACTGACCAAACGCAGAGCAAATGGGACAGTATAAATTGGCTCAAATGCGAAGCTGCGGTTCAAAAGCTACAAGCGCGTATTGTAAAGGCTCAAAAAGAGGGTCGCCACAACAAGGTCAAAGCCTTGCAGTGGACACTGACCCACTCGTTTTACGCTAAAGCATTAGCGGTAAGACGTGTAACTTCCAATAATGGGAGTAAAACGGCTGGCGTCGATATGGTAACATGGAAAACGCCAGATGCTAAAGTGTGTGCAATAACCGAACTGAAAAGGAGAGGTTATACACCCCAACCTCTGAGACGAGTACATATCAGAAAGAGTAACGGGAAATTAAGACCATTGGGTATACCAACTATGAAAGACCGGGCTATGCAGGCATTGTATCTGATGGCACTGGCTCCCGTAGCTGAAACAACGGCTGATGCCAATTCTTATGGTTTCAGAAAAGAAAGGAGCACGGCAGATGCCGTTCAACAATGCTTCAATGACCTGGCAAGGACGACATCCCCACAATGGATCTTAGAAGGTGATATCAAAGGTTGTTTCGACCATATCAGTCATGAATGGTTGCTTGACAATATCCCTATGGATAAAGTTTTGCTCCGTAAATGGTTGAAAAGTGGATTTATTTTCAACAAGCAACTTTTTCCGACAGAGGAGGGAACTCCTCAAGGCGGCATCATCTCCCCAACTCTTGCAAATATGACTTTGGACGGACTGGAAAAACTGCTTGCCGATAGCTTTCCGATAAACCGCTCGAAGAAAAATTACTATACTCCTATGATAAATCTTGTTCGCTACGCGGATGATTTTATTATCACAGGAGAGAGTAAGGAGTTGTTGGAGAACCATGTTAAACCATTAGTCATTGAGTTTCTTCAAGCAAGAGGGCTTACCTTATCAGAAGAAAAGACTAAGATAACTCATATAGAAGAAGGGTTTGATTTTCTTGGGTTCAATATCAGAAAATATAAAGGCAAGTTTATCACAAAACCATCCAAGAAGAGTCGAAAGAGATTTTTAGATAAGGTTCGTGAAATAGTGGACAAGAACAAGTCTTCTAAGCAACAATCTTTGATACGATTGCTAAACCCAGTCATTAGAGGATGGGCGAACTACTACAAGGGGTGTTCTGCATCGGAAACTTTCCGTAAAACAGATGCACAAATTTTCAACAAACTATGGCGATGGTCTCGCAGAAGACATCCCAAAAAAGGTAAACGATGGATTGCCAACAAGTATTATCACACTGTAAGAGGTAGAAGCTGGACTTTTGCCGTACCGCTTGAAAACAGGAAAGTGGATAAATACCACACTCTTGTGAGATTGTCGGATACGAAAATAAAGCGACATATCAAAATCCGCAGTGAGGCCAACCCATATGATGCCGATTGGAAAGATTTCTTCGATCAATACAAGACCCGAAGAATGCTTGCACACTTAGACGGCAAGCAATATATCTATCGCCTGTGGAATCAGCAAATGCAATGTTGCCCTGTGTGTGGCAAGCACATCACACGGGAAACTCCCTGGAAAATTACTGAAATGACAGGGAGCAGTAGAAAGGCGAAAGTCCTAATACATGACCATTGCAGCCGAATTACTAACAGAAATAAATGGAAGTTACTATGAGCCGGCTTTTAGTTACAAATAAAAGTTTTGAATTGCTTGAGCCGTATGAGGGGAAACTCTCACGTACGGTTCTTAGAGGGGAAAGCTCCCGTAAGGGGGCTGACCTACTCGACATAGACCAGTACCTGAACGAAGCCCATTCCTACGGGCTGACATCGGTACGGGCGCACTTCAACGTCATGGCGTGGAGCGATGACACGGAGGAACTGAAACATATCAAGAACGACGTGGGCAGCCAGCTGGCGAGCATGGAGTGCGTGCCGCGCCACAACACCATCGACTGCCCGACGCTCTACTGGGCGGCGATGCCCGGCAACGCGGCGGACTTCCCGGCGGAAGAGAGTTTCCACACCTTCATCGAGCAGGCTGTGTGCCTCTTTACGGAGGAAACTAACTACCGCAGTTCGCTATCGCCCTTCGGTATCAAGATGGTGGACAGGCTAACGGGAAAGCCGCTGCACCTCGACATCTCTGACCTGCCGATGAAGCGGGGCATCACCACCAACCGCAACAAGTTCGTATTAGGTCCTTCGGGCAGCGGCAAATCCTTCTTTATGAACCACCTCGTGAGGCAATACTACGAGCAGGGTACGCACGTAGTGCTGGTGGACACGGGAAACTCCTATCAGGGCTTGTGCGAGATGATCCGGCGCAAAACAAACGGGGCGGACGGCGTGTACTTCACCTACACGGAGGAGAAACCGATTTCGTTCAACCCGTTCTACACCGATGGTGCGCCCATAATGGAAGCGTAGTAAATATCTCTTTAGCAAGAGATTAGGTTAGAGTTCAAATTTCATAAATGTAACAAAATGAAAAGGAAACCTACTCCCAGCCAACTTATCCTAAAGGGAAACCCGAGGGGGAGTGCAGCATGTTGGAAAAGCGATAAGTCAACAAATTGTCATGTTGCGACTGAATTGCGAGGGGGAACGATAGACACGAGGATGAAGCCTGATTGGTTGAACGATAGCTCAGTGGCAAATGAAGAAGCGATGGCGAAAGACAATTATATACGCCATACTGTGATACCTTTTCTCAGTCGTTCGGGAGAAGAGGCAAGAACTAATTACAGCACAACCGTAATAAACGGAGAAAAGAGCGAACGTCGCATCCGACAGTCTATCACGCTAATAGTTATTACGCTAACTAAATGGGGATTGCCTAAACCGAAACGCCGTAAGGCTATAGAGTTTGCTCTTGAATATTCGGCATGGCAACGGAGCTTCCATAGTAGTCCGAGCAGGGGAAAGCCTTGTACATGGCGAAGGGAAGCAGTTGATAATTTTAATATAAATCAAAGGAAAACGTGAGAGACGTATGAGAAATCCAGAGAAAGTATTAAACACTTTATGTTTACACAGCAAAGTTTCGGACTATAAGTACGAAAGACTGTATCGTATCCTATTCAATGAAGATATGTTTTATGTTGCTTATCAGCGTATATACGCCAAGCAAGGTAACATGACATCAGGCGCAGATGGCAAAACAATAGACCAAATGAGCATTCAGAGAATAGAACATATTATTGAAAGTCTTAAAAATGAGACTTATCAACCCAAACCTGCAAAGAGGGTATATATTCCCAAAAAGAATGGCGGAAACCGTCCATTGGGAATACCATCTTTTGAGGATAAGTTAGTGCAAGAGGTAGCACGTATGATATTAGAAGCTATTTATGAGGGGCATTTTGAAAGCACCTCACACGGCTTCAGACCATACAAAAGTTGCCATACTGCATTAACACATATTCAACATCAGTTCACAGGAACACGTTGGTTTATAGAAGGAGACATTAAAGGTTTCTTTGATAATATAAACCACAACATACTGATAGATACTCTTCGAGAACGAATATCAGATGAACGTTTCCTAAGGTTGGTGAGAAAGTTTCTCAATGCAGGATATGTTGATAATTGGAAATATAACCGCACATACTCAGGAACACCTCAAGGTGGAATTATTAGCCCAATATTGGCTAACATCTATCTCGACAAGTTCGATAAGTACATAAACGAGTATATTGAAAGGTTCAATAAAGGTGAGAAAAAAAGACGTAATGCAGTCTACTTTCAAAAGAATACCCAAGCGGTAAATCTAAGAAAGAAATTTAAAGTAGAAACTGACCCTTGTGTAAAGGCAGAGCTAACAGAAAAAGCAAAGAAATTACAAATAGAGATGCGTAATATACCATGTAGTCATGATATGGACGAAAATTACAGAAGAATGAAGTATGTAAGATATGCAGATGACTTCATCATTGGAGTTATTGGTTCTAAAGTAGATTGCGAAAAGATTAAAGCTGACATCACGAAATACATGAGCGATGTTCTTAATCTTGAACTCTCAGCAGAGAAAACGTTGATAACCCATGCACAAGACACTGCAAAATTTCTTGGGTATGAACTCTCTGTGAGGAAATCCTATGCGATGAAACGAAATCGTAAAGGAGTTCTCCAGCGTGATTTTAATGGTAGAGTTGTGCTTACGCTGCCAATAGAGACCGTAAAGAAGAAGCTAAAAGAGTACGATGCCATAAGTTTCGAGCAAGCAAACGGCAAAGAAATCTGGAAGCCAAAATCCCGGTCACATTTAACAGCTATGCAACCACACGATATATTAGCCCAATTCAATTGGGAAATACGTGGGTTCTATAACTATTACAGTATTGCTAATAATGTATCTGCCACATGTTCTAAGTTTGGTTACATCATGGAGTACAGTATGTATCTAACACTTGCTCAAAAGCTAAGAAGTACAATAAGCAAGTTGAAGAAAAAGTACGAGACAAACAAGCAGTTTATAATCCCATACAAGGATGATAAAGGGCGACAACAGTACCGAATACTGTATGATGATGGATTTAAACGCCAAACAACAAACGCAAACACAAATTGCGACACACAACCATTTACCGTAATTGTGCCACCTCCAACATTGGTGGAGAGGCTCAAAACTAATCGTTGTGAACTCTGCGGAGTAGAAAGTCCTACTGTTATGCACCACGTCCGTACACTCAAAACTCTATCAAAGGAGTACGAATGGAACAGAATAATGCTAAACAGAAACCGAAAAACTCTCGCTGTATGTCCAAGTTGCAACGCAAAGATACAAGAACATGAAAAATAAAGTGCATTTATCAACGGAGAGCCGTATACATCGAGAGGTGTACGTACGGTTCGGGGGCAGGCTCTCGAAAACCTGTCGTAGCAATACGACAAGGCGTCGAGTGCCGAGCCTACATTACGTGTTCGACGTGGAGAAGAAGGACAGTATCAAGACATTGCTGCTGACGCTCTGGAAGTCGGAGGACGACAAAGTGACGAAGACGGAGAGCGGCGAACTGGGCAGTGCGGTGAACGCCTATATCGAGTGTATCAGGGCTGACAGGAGCATCATCCCCTCGTTCAACACCTTCTACGAGTATATGCGTGACGACTACCGCCGCGAACTGGCAGAACGTGAGATAAAGGTGGAGAAGTCCGATTTCAACATCGACAATATGCTCACCACCATGCGGCAGTATTACCGGGGAGGACGCTACGACTTCCTGCTCAACTCCACGGAGAACATCGACCTGCTCGGCAAGCGGTTCATTGTCTTCGAAATTGACAGTATTAAGGAAAATCGCGAACTTTTCCCTGTGGTAACAATCATCATCATGGAAGCCTTCATCAACAAGATGCGCCGTCTGAAAGGCGTGCGCAAACAGCTGATAGTGGAAGAGGCTTGGAAGGCTCTCTCTTCGGCGAACATGGCTGAGTACCTGCGCTATATGTACAAGACCGTGCGCAAGTATTACGGGGAGGCAATCGTGGTGACGCAGGAGGTGGACGACATCATTTCCTCGCCCGTCGTCAAGGAGAGCATCATCAATAATTCCGACTGCAAGATACTCCTCGACCAGCGGAAGTACATGAACAAGTTTGATGCCATACAGTCCCTGTTGGGGCTGACGGAGAAGGAGAAGTCGCAGATACTCTCCATCAACATGGCGAACAACCCGTCAAGGCTCTACAAGGAAGTCTGGATCGGACTGGGCGGCACGCAGTCGGCGGTCTATGCCACCGAAGTTAGTGCTGAAGAGTATCTGGCGTACACCACTGAAGAAACGGAGAAGGTGGAGGTTTACCGTCTGGCGGAGCAGCTGGGCGGCGACATCGAAGCCGCCATCCGGCAGCTTGCCGAAAGACGAAGGAATAAGTAAAAACAGATTCATCAACTAAAAAAGAAAATGCGTATGAGTATATCAAGAACGAAAATGCTGCAAGTCAGCAAGTGTTTAATCGGGCTGGCGGTCATGATGCTGCAATCCTGCGATGTAGCGGACAATCGCCGTGATCTGCTTTGCGGGAACTGGGAAAGTGTGGAAGGCAAGCCCGACGTGCTTATCTACAAGGAGGGCGAAGCCTATAAGGTGACGGTATTCAAGCGGAGCGGCATCCGCCGCAAACTAAAGCCGGAAACCTATCTCTTGCAGGAGGAGAACGGCAACCTGTTCATGAACACCGGCTTCCGTATCGACGTGTCCTACAACGAAGCGACGGACATCCTGACCTTCTCGCCGAACGGGGACTACGTGCGTGTGAATCCGAAACCGGACCATCCGATAAGCGAGCAATAACGATAACCACTAAAATCCAAAGTAACATGAGAACAAGAATAACATTTATTATCTGCCTGTGCCTGTTTGCAGTCGGCAGGGCAAGCGCACAGTGGGCGGTGATAGACCCGTCCAACATCGCGCAGAGCATCGTGAACACTTCCAAGAACGTGGTACACACTTCCACGACCGCCCAGAATATGATAAAAAATTTTCAAGAGACGGTGAAGATTTACGAGCAGGGCAAGAAGTATTACGACGCACTCAAATCCGTGAACAATCTGGTAAAGGACGCCCGGAAGGTGCAGCAGACCATCCTGATGGTGGGTGACATCACCGACACCTATGTGACCAGCTTCCAGAGGATGATGCGTGACGACAACTTCACGGTGGAGGAACTGGGAGCCATCGCCTTTGGCTACACCAAGCTGTTGGAGGAATCCAACGACGTGCTGACGGAGCTGAGGAACGTGGTGAACATCACCACGCTCTCCATGACGGACAAGGAGCGCATGGATGTGGTGGAACGCTGCTACTCCAAGATGAAGCATTACCGCAACCTCGTGAGCTACTACACCAACAAGAACATCAGCGTGAGCTACCTGCGGGCGAAGAAGAAGAACGACCTCGACCGCATCATGGGGCTGTACGGGAACATGAACGAAAGATACTGGTAGCCTATGAATTTCGACAACCTTCACCAGATTCTGCGCTCGCTCTACGAGCAGATGATGCCGCTATGCGGGGACATGGCGGGCGTGGCGAAAGGCATCGCCGGGCTGGGTGCGCTGTTCTACGTCGCCTACCGGGTGTGGCAGTCGCTGGCGAGAGCCGAACCGATAGACGTGTTCCCCATGCTCCGCCCCTTTGCGATAGGCTTGTGCATCATGTTCTTCCCGACGGTGGTATTAGGCACGATAAACAGTATCATGTCGCCCGTTGTGCAGGGCACGGCAAAGATGCTGGAGGCGGAAACGCTGGACATGAACCAGTACCGTGAGCAGAAAGACAAACTGGAATACGAGGCGATGATGCGCAACCCCGAAACCGCCTACCTTGTGTCAAACGAGGAGTTTGACAAACAGCTGGAGGAACTGGGCTGGTCGCCCGGCGACATGGTAACGATGGCGGGAATGTATATCGAACGTGGGATGTACAACATGAAGAAAGGCATCCGCGATTTCTTCCGCGAGATACTGGAACTGATGTTCCAAGCCGCCGCCCTCGTGATAGACACCATCCGCACCTTTTTTCTCGTGGTGCTGGCGATACTCGGTCCGATAGCCTTCGCCATATCGGTATGGGACGGCTTTCAAAGTACACTCACACAGTGGATATGCCGCTACATACAGGTTTATCTGTGGCTGCCCGTGTCGGATATGTTCAGCACCATACTGGCGAAGATTCAGGTGCTGATGCTGCAAAGCGACATCGAGCGCATGCAGGCTGACCCGAACTTCTCGCTGGATTCGAGCGACGGTGTGTATATCGTCTTCATGATCATAGGAATCATCGGCTATTTCACCATCCCCACGGTAGCAGGCTGGATTATCCAAGCCGGAGGCATGGGAAGCTACGGTCGCAACGTGAACCAGACGGCAGGACGAGCCGGAAGCATGGCGGGCAGCGTGGCGGGTGCAACCGCAGGAAACGTGGTCGGACGTGCCGGGAAACTGCTGAAATAATCAACTGACAATTAAAAACGAATAAATAACAATGGAATTTAAGTCACTTAAAAACATCGAATCATCGTTCAGGCAGATACGCCTGTTCGGTATCGTCTTCCTCTCGCTGTGCGCCGTGATAACGGTATGGAGCGTGTGGAGTTCCTACCGCTTTGCGGAACGGCAACGGGAAAAGATTTACGTGCTGGACAACGGCAAGTCGCTGATGCTGGCTCTCTCGCAGGACTTGTCGCAGAATCGTCCGGCGGAGGCAAGGGAACACGTGCGCCGCTTCCACGAGCTTTTCTTCACACTCTCACCCGAAAAGAGCGCGATAGAGCATAACGTGAAACGCGCCCTGCTGCTGGCAGACAAAAGCGTGTACAACTACTATTCGGACTTCGCCGAGAAGGGATACTACAACCGCATCATCGCCGGAAACATCAATCAGGTGCTGAAGGTGGACAGCGTGGTATGCGACTTCAACGGCTATCCCTACCGTGCCGTGACCTACGCCACACAGAAGATCATCCGGCAAAGCAACGTCACCGAGCGCAGCCTCGTGACCACGTGCCGCCTCTTGAACTCGTCCCGTTCGGACGACAATCCCAACGGTTTCACCATCGAGGGATTCACCATCATCGAGAACAAGGATTTACAAACCATCAAAAGGTAAACGGATATGAAGAAAATCAGAAAATCATTTTGGCGTGCGTACTGGAGGATCCACGACAAAAAGAAAATGCTGGTGGCAAGGCTCAAAGGCTATCTGGACGGTTTGCCCCCGAAGACACGCAAACGCATCGTGCTGGCGATGCTCGCCGCTTTCGCGGTGCTTGCCCTCTACACCTTCGGCAAAGCCGTCTATGACATCGGCAGGAATGACGGCAGCCGGATAGCAACAGACCATGCCGGACAGGTGGAACTGTCCGTAAAGCCGGACAACAATCATAATGTAATACTTTATTTATATGGAACAGACGAAGAATGAACCTAAAAACGAGAACAAGGCGGCTCCCGACAACGGGAAACCGAAGAACCGACGCCAAGCCGAGAGCCATCAAGCCTGCTTGAATGGCCAAGGCGCGAAGGAGGAAGGCAAAGCCAAGGAGCGCAAGCCGCTGACCGAAGCCCAAAGGCTGAAACGTCAGAAAATGATAGTGCTGCCCGCTATGGTGCTGGTATTCATCGGGGCGATGTGGCTGATATTCGCCCCATCTTCCGACAAGGAGCAGCAACCGGGGACGGGAGGTTACAACATCGAAATGCCCGACGCAGACAAGGCGAACCGTCAGATTATCGGCGACAAGGCGAAAGCATACGAACAGGGGGCGATGGAGGAACGGCAGGAGAACCGCAGCCGCGCCATGCAGGAACTGGGCGATATGTTCGACCGCGAGGTGGCGGAAACGGACAGCGGCAGGGACTTCGACCTTGCCAATCCCGGAGGAACGGAAGAGAACGTGAAGTCCGCACCGAAGACCATCCAATCCTCCGCAGCCGCCTACCGCGACCTCAATGCCACGCTCGGCAACTTCTATGAGCAACCGAAGAACGACAATGCGGAAATGGATGAACTGTTGGAGCGTATCGCCTCGCTGGAATCGGAATTGGAAAGCGAGAAAGGCAAGGTGTCCGCTATGGATGACCAAGTGGCACTCATGGAGAAGTCCTATGAACTGGCGGCAAAGTACATGGGCGGACAGAACGGCACACAGCCACCTGTCGGACAGGCGGCAGAGCCTTGCCCCGTGCAGAAAACCGGAAAGAACACGGCTGCACCTGTCAGGCTGGTGGCGCATCAGGTTGTATCCTCGCTCTCACAGCCGATGAGCAACGCCGAGTTTGTCGCCTCCTTCTCGCAAGAGCGTAACCGCAGTTTCAATACGGCGGTGGGCGTCACGACCGTATCGGACAAAAACACCATATCGGCGTGCGTTTATGGGGCGCAGAGTGTGACGGACGGGCAGGCTGTCAAGCTCCGTCTGTTGGAGCCGATGGCGGTAGCGGACAAAATCATCCCCCGTAATGCGGTGGTGGTAGGCACGGCAAAGATTCAGGGCGAACGGCTTGATATTGAAATCACGTCGCTGGAATATGCTGGTACGATTATCCCGGTAGAGCTGGAGGTGTATGACACGGACGGGCAGCCCGGTATCTTCATTCCGAACTCTATGGAAATGAATGCCGTTAGGGAGGTTGCCGCCAACATGGGCGGATCGCTGGGCAGCAGCATCAATATATCCACCAACGCAGGGGCACAGCTCGCCTCCGACTTGGGCAAGGGGCTGATACAAGGCACGAGCCAGTATATCGCCAAGAAGATGCGTACCGTCAAAGTGCATCTGAAAGCCGGGTACAAGGTCATGCTCTATCAGGACAGAAATTGAAAACAGAAAAAGCAACAACAATCCAATTTTTATTTACCACTAAAATCCAAAGTAATGAGAAAAGTAATCATCATGTTTGCCCTCGCTATGGGCATCGTAACTGCCAACGCGCAGGAGAACGTAACCGTTGGAACGGACAATGGAAGTGAACCGACGAACGAAGCGAGAGCAGAGGCAAGCTCGCTTGACTATGCCTTGCAAGGAGGAGGAAGGCAAAGCCAACAACCGACCTTGACAAAGGAGGTCTATCCGCAGAAGGAGGCGGACGGCGACCTGTATCACGGGCTGACAAAGAAGCTGACCTTCGACCGCATGGTTCCCCCGCACGGTTTGGAAGTGACCTACGACAAGACCGTCCACGTCATTTTCCCCTCGGAAGTGCGTTATGTCGATTTAGGCTCGCCCGACCTGATTGCGGGCAAAGCCGACGGAGCGGAGAACGTCATCCGCGTGAAAGCTACCGTGAGGAACTTCCCGAACGAAACCAATATGTCCGTTATAACGGAGGACGGTAGTTTCTATACCTTCAACGTGAAATATGCAGCCGAACCGCTGCTGCTCAACGTGGAGATGTGCGACTTCATCCATGACGGCGAGAAGGTAAACCGCCCGAACAACGCGCAGGAAATCTATCTGAAGGAACTGGGTAGCGAAAGCCCGATGCTGGTGCGCCTTATCATGAAGTCCATCCACAAGCAGAACAAGCGCGAGGTGAAGCACATCGGCTGCAAGCGATTCGGCATCCAGTACCTGCTTAAAGGTATCTACACGCATAACGGTTTGCTCTATTTCCATACGGAGATAAAGAACCAGAGCAACGTGCCTTTCGATGTGGACTACGTCACATGGAAAATCGTGGACAAGAAGGTGGCGAAGCGTACCGCCGTGCAGGAGCAGATCATCTTGCCGCTCCGTGCGCAGAATTACGCCACGCTCGTGCCGGGCAAGAAGAGCGAGCGCACGGTATTCACGATGGCGAAGTTCACCATCCCCGATGACAAATGCATCGTGGTGGAACTCAACGAGAAGAACGGAGGTCGCCACCAGTCTTTCGTGATTGAAAACGAGGACTTGGTACGTGCCAATACCATCAACGAACTTCAAGTGCGCTGACCATGAGAAAGTACATCGCAATAATCATCGCGTCGCTTGCCCTGTGTACGGGGCAAGCGCACGCCCAGCGATGCCTGCCGAAGATGCAGGGCATCGAGGTCAGGGCGAATATGGCGGACGGCTTCAATCCCGGCGGCAACGACGGCGGATACAGTTTCGGGGCGGCTCTTTCCACCTACACGAAAAAGGGGAACAAATGGGTGTTCGGTGGCGAATACCTGTTGAAGAACAACCCTTACAAGGACGGGAAAATACCCGTGGCGCAGTTCACGGCGGAGGGCGGATACTACTTCAAAATACTTTCCGATGCCCGAAAAATCGTGTTCGTCTATGCAGGGGCTTCGGCTCTTGCCGGATATGAATCAGTGAACTGGGGCGAGAAGGTGCTGCATGACGGCTCCACGCTCCATGACCGGGACGCCTTCATCTACGGTGGTGCGCTGACGCTCGATATGGAGCTTTACGTGGCTGACCGTATTGCTCTGCTTGCCAATCTCCGGGAGCGTTGCCTGTGGGGTGGCGACACGAGGAAGTTTCATACGCAGTGGGGCGTGGGCATCAAGTTTATCATTAACTAACGCACTGCATGGAACGGACGGAAATCGACGCCATGAGGCAGATACCCCTTGCGGACTTCCTCGCACGGTTAGGACATGAGCCTGTCCGAAGAAGCGGCAACGAGTTGTGGTATCGTGCGCCATACCGCAATGAGCGCACGCCCTCTTTCCGTGTGAACGTGGCAAAACAGCTTTGGTACGACTTCGGAACGGGCAAGGGCGGTGACATCTTCACGCTTGCCGGGGAGTTTATCGGAAGCAACGACTTCATGGAACAAGTGAAGTTCATAGCGGAAACCGCCAATATGCCTATGCCTGTTCCCGAAGTGAGTAAACCGACTTTCCTGCCTAAACGGTCAGAACCTGCCTTTGAGGGTATGGAAACCGCCCCACTGCTTCATTCTCCACTGACGGACTATCTGGCGGAACGTGGCATCCCTTACGGCATTGCATCCCGGTATTGTTGCCGACTGAATTATAGAGTGCGTGGCAAGCGGTATTTCGCCGTCGGTTTTCCGAACGTAGCGGGCGGCTTTGAAATCCGCAGCCGTTTTTTCAAAGGCAGCGTGCCTCCGAAGGATGTGTCGCTGGTCAAAATGGAAAGTTCTCAGGCTGATGTGTGCAGCGTGTTCGAGGGCTTAAATAATCTCCCTTTGAATAATAAGCCGTATTGTCGGCATTTCCATTTGAATTCATTCCGGCATAAGCTATTGTACGCATGTGATTGCGATATCCGTTATCCCAGTCCGAAGCAACATCGTAACGCGGATACTTGGCTGTTGCAGCATCACCCGTCTGCCACCAGATGTTTCCATTCGTAACGTCAGTAGTCGTTATAATGGCATTGCGTGCATTGGCATTGGCACGGCATCTCCATATATTGGCAATGGAATGTCCTAAAGCAAAATCGACAACCAAACGAAGAGAAAAATTCTTGTAAGACAAATTATTAATCAAGGCTCCCTTCTTATCCGGATTGGCCCAGCCAATAAAAGTAATATCCTTATCATCGATAACTCCATTATTGTCAAGGTCGGCCCAGATAGCATCTCCGGCAACCTTTTTCTTATTCATCTTAGAACCGGAGACCTTGGTGTCGACCGGAGCTTTTGCAGCTTCTTCATCTGTATCGTATACCCCCAGATACTTATATCCCCAACGTCCGCCTATCCTCTCGCCTTCGGCCAGGCCGCCGGTCTCAACATAAGTACCCGATTTAGCATCCCATACAAGTCCGCCCTGTACCCGATTTTTGTCTCTCCCATTATAAGGAAGCTTTTTCATATACGTCCTGTTCATACTGAAAGTACCCGTAACATCCCAACTCACGGGGGAAGTTGTTGAAAGAGGATGTGCTGTCAGCGATAACTCAAAACCTTTGTTCTGTACAGTCCCCAAATTGGCCTTTATAGAACTAAAACCTGTCTGTGCCGGAAGAGATTTGTCATACAAACGATCGGAAGTCAATTTATTATATCCGGTTACCGACAGTTCAAGACGATTATCAAAGAAACCGGCATCAAAACCATAATCCACATTAGAGGTTGTTTCCCATACCAAACTGTTATTGGCAAGTACACTATTCAGTACCCCCGGATTTCCGGCATAAATATATGAAGCATATTCGCCTTGGGTATTAGAATACGACAACTTATTATTTCCGGTCTGTCCCCAACTCGCCCGCAATTTCATCCGGCTGACAACGGTTTTGGGAAACCAGTCTTCATAATGCATATTCCATCCTCCGGATACGGCCGGAAACAATGCGAATTTATGATCTTCGGCAAATTGGGAGGCTCCGTCATAGCGTGCTGAAACCGTCAGCAAATAGCGGCGCTTATAGTCATAATTGACACGGGCAAAGAAACCTACCAGTACTTCTTTATCCAAAGAGGAAGTGGTACGCTGTAAATCGGGCTTGGTAGGCGCCAACGTAGGTACATAATCCGTAGGGGCTTCCGAGCCTGTTCCTTTCAATTTATAAGTATCGTCCTGGGTATAATTCATACCTATCATTGCATTAAGAGTGTGTTTATCACTGAATACTTTATCATAGGTAAACACCGCGTCTGCCATGATTTGCTTATACTGGTCGTGTTTCTCGAGTGTCTTACGACCTTTATTAAACTCGTTATACTTCTCAAAAAAACGATAGATATTTTCCTGCATATAATAGGAGGCTGACGGCTTAAAATGCAATCCCTTCAGAATCTCCCAATCCAATCCTAACTGAATCGTGTTTCGATAAGCTTTGTCCGAAATATCCTGATAATATAATTCGTGCAGTCTATTCCGGGGTGAGCCTCCGGCTTCACCAATACCGGGAGTTCCATCGTCATAATACAGACGGAAGGTCGTAGGATAGCGAGAAGAACGGTCCATTGTGCTTGTGCCCGAGTTCTCCGGATCAGTCGCTTTATTCGAAATTGTGGAATGTTTCAATCCGACGGTTAATTTTAAATTACTGCGAAGATTGTAATTTCCATTGGCAGTAAGGCTGAAACGATCGTATCCCGTACCCAGAACAATACCTTCGGAATTAATATACCCCAAACTCACATAATAATTACCTTTGTCATTTCCGCCGGAAACACTCAGATCGTAGTTGTGTGTCAATGCAGTCTGAAACAATACATCTTTTTGATAGTGATTGTCTTTAAATATCAACTGTTTTCCCGAATAAGGATCGGTCATCGTTTCATATCCTTGTCTGTTCAGCAAATCATCGACATAAGACTGTCCCATATTGGAAATCAAATCATCTAAATATTCGGTAGTGAAACGAGAATAGCCATATCCTTCCAAGGCTCCATTTTTATAATTGATATTACCTGTTGAATAAGGATATGCGCCGCCTTCCAGGCGTCCGCTGACATTGGCGTCATTGATTCCACGGGAACCGGCTAAACGGGAAGCATACAGATAGTCGCGTGCACCGGAAAACGGATAATGCTGCCGAATCTGCTCAACTCCCAAACGGTAGGAAGCGGAAATAGTGGCTTTACCATCTTTTGAAGAGCCTTGCTTGGTAGTAATAAGAATGATACCATTGGCGGCCTTAGCACCATAAATTGCAGCGGAAGCGGCATCTTTCAGTACTTCCATAGACTCAATATCTTCCTGATTGAGTCCATTCATGTTGCTACGGACAACCCCATCAATGACAAAAAGAGGAGAGTCGTTAGCCGGATCGGTTGACCCGCCACGGATCAGCACTACCGGCTGTGCACCGGGCTGTCCGGTAGTCTGTCGAATATCCAGTCCAGCAACCTTTCCCTGTAGATTGTTCAAAGGAGATGCAGAGACAGAAGACATTAACTCCGCTTTCTTCACAGATACAACTCCTGAAGTAACGGTTGCCTTAGATTGAGTTCCATAACCGATGGCTACGACCTCGTCAAGTAGAACCGATTCATCTTCCAAAGTAATTTCATAAAATGTATTATTGGTTACTTTCAGATCCTTGGTTTTCATTCCAATAAAGGAGATTTGTAACAAAGATTTATGTGGAACCTTCAATTTAAATTTTCCATCGACATCGGTAGTTGTACCTATTTGTGTGTTCTTTACAATAACTGTAGCACCTATGACCGGTTCTCCGGATGTGTCCTTAACAACACCACTAATCTCAAAATTGCCACTTTGTTGAGCATGAACGGGTGCTAATGTCCCAATAAATGTCAATAAAACAACAATGAGACACTTAATTCGAGTAATTTTTCTCATCTTTGTATGCTTTTAATATAAAATTTAAGGCGTAGGGCGAGGGGGTATATTCCGTCCAAAGTCTATTTCCCCTTCCCTACTTTTATTTTTTAATTCAAGAAACCTATTTTTTCAAGATCTCTTTTGAGCGAAGAATATTCATCATCGCCAAATGGTGTGACGGGCAGACGACACCGGCCGCAATCAACACCTATTAAATTCATTATTGCTTTTCCTCCACGTACACCTCCTCCGTATTTAATTATTATTTTTACTATTTCAATCGACTTCTGCTGCATCCGGCGAGCAGTACAGATATCACCTTTCTTGAACGCATCAAAAAGATTCTGATATACAGCAGGTAAATAATTGTAGGTACTACCAACACCGGCAACGGCTCCTAAAGCCAATCCGGCAATCAGAATTTCATCGTATCCATGCAGCACTTCGAATTCTCCATTATTGAGTTCCAAACATTCACCCATTTCCATCAGGTTATTGTGTGTGAATTTTGTTCCAACCAGATTAGGCATCGTTTTCTTTCCCTCTATAAGAAAAGAGGGAACCGAAAGAGATACTCCCGTCATAGACGGCATATTATAATAATAGAAAGGAAGATCGGGAGCACTTTGAGCAATTGGAGTAAAAAAGTCCACCAGATCCTTTACCGAAGAGGGTTTAAAAAAACAGGGAGCCATAGCGGCAAAAGCATCAGCTTCCACCTCTTGTGCATGCCGAGCCAGCTCCATAGCTTCCAATTGGCAGTTACTACCCACATGCGCAATCACCTTGAAGCGTTTCCGGGCAGACTTTATCCACTGAGCAAGAATAGCTTTACGCTCACCCGTAGTCAGTGAATGAGATTCTCCTGTGGTTCCACAAACAAATACACCTGCCATTCCTGATTCAGCCATCAGGTCGGCGTATTTGTCTATAACAGAAAGATTGATATCTCCCCGCGCATCCATAGGAGTAAAAGTGGCGGCAACCATTCCTTCCAAACGTTGATAATGTTTCATTTTATTATTTAATTAGATATTAATAAGAATAAGGAATCTCTGATTGGAAACCCATTTCTCAGTGTCGATAACAAAGGTATAAAATGGCTGCGCAGCTACAATAAATGGTTATTTACCCGGTTACCTGCAATAAAAGAACGGCCATCCTCCAGATATTCCCCAAGGGAATGCTAAAATTCTGTTTGACTTCTTGCAATCCCCCCGATTATTCGTTAACGATTCTACGTTTCATAAAAATCTTGTATACGGCAAAATGTTTCTCAAGCGCCTTTCTATAACCGGCCTCATCATGTTTTTCCAAAAAGCCGAGAAGGTCAGCGTGAGTTACCAATTCTCCCCGCTCTTTTATCTCTATATTAATAGGTTCGAGCAACTCTTTGAATTTGTCTTTTACAAAAACCATCACGGGATGGATGATTTCCTGAAATTCACGGATAGTAGCATTACCGGTTATCTCATAAAGTTTAGCATGAAAAGTAAATTCACTGATAGGGGCATATTCATTGTTCTCAAAAGCGATTCCCAACCGGACAATCTCCTTCAGTTCAACAATATCTTCCGGAGTTATATTCTGGAAAAGATCACTGCAAATTCCCAATTCCAAAGCAATCCTGAAACCTAAAAGATCAAACAGGGAATGCTCACTCAGAATACGAGGATCGACAACCCGCTTCATGCCTCCAAGGATAGAAGGTTCGGTCAGAATCATTCCCCGCCTGGTACGTGTCTCGATCATCCCTACCATTTTCAATCGGCTGAGGGCCTCCCTCAGCACACTACGTGCCACACCCAAAGCAGCAGCCAGTTCCATCTCATTGGGAATGGCATCTCCTGCCCGCAGATCTTTGGTTCTAAAATAAGTAAGTAGGTTATCTTCGACCTGATCGACCAAAGTTATCGCCTGACCATGTAGTTTTAATGTATCCATAGTATAACAATTCAGTTTAGTTAAAATAAGATTAATCTTATTTGTCTGATAAATAAAAGAAGTTTTTAGGAGAAAAACTAGCATCTTAAGAACTGAAACGTCCCATTTAGCAAACATTAACAAAGACAAGCCTATATACTATATTATAAAGGCCATTTATAGTCATAAAAGCACAAATTGGGAATATAAACACATAAATCACAAAAAAAAGTTTGTTTTTTATTTGCGTTTAAGATAAAAGCATTAATTTTGCCTCAGATTTAAAACAAAAAGAAAATAGATCTGATGAACGTATTCACTTTTACATATTACTTCTTTTTTTACTTTTACTTTAGCCAGAAAGTAGAGCGGGAGTTTGTATGTATCAAGTGACAGGGTGCTTAAGAACTGAAATTAAGAGAAACTAATAATATGAATCCCGCTCCGACATGGACGCGGGATTTTTTTATACCATATACCCAATAGGAATGAAAAGAATAGCAATTCAAGGAACACTGGGCTCGTATCACGATATAGCCGCACACAAGTACTTCGAAGGAGAAGAGATAGAATTAATCTGTTGCGCCAACTTTGAAGATGTGTTTGCTGCCATCCGGAAAGATAGTCAGACCATCGGGATGCTGGCCATTGAAAACACGATTGCAGGAAGCCTGCTGCACAACAACGAATTGTTGCGCCAAAGCGGCACACAAATTATCGGCGAATACAAATTACGCATTTCGCATAGCTTCGTTTGCCTGCCCGAAGAGGACTGGAATGACATTACCGAGGTGAACTCTCACCCGATTGCCCTGATGCAATGCCGGGAGTTCCTGAACCAACACCCGCGTATCAAAGTGGTAGAAGCCGAAGATACGGCTTTGAGTGCCGAAATCATCAAACGGGAAAACCTGAAAGGGCACGCCGCCATCTGTTCCCGTGCCGCTGCCGAACGCTACGGAATGAAGGTACTGCAGGAAGGCATCGAAACCAACAAACACAATTTCACCCGTTTTCTGGTAGTGGCAGATCCGTGGCAGGTGGACGAGATACGAAAGCAAAACACCGTTCTCAACAAAGCAAACATCGTTTTCACTCTCCCCCACTCCGAAGGAAGTCTCTCACAGGTTCTGTCTATTCTATCTTTTTATAATATCAACTTAACAAAAATACAATCGCTCCCTATCATCGGACGGGAATGGGAATACCAGTTTTACGTAGATGTAGCTTTCAACGATTACCTGAGATATAAACAATCGATTACAGCAATCACTCCATTGACGAAAGAACTTAAAATATTAGGCGAATATGCAGAAGGAAAATCAAACGTATAAGGTAGCGCCGGCCGACAGACTGGCCGGTGTAAGCGAATACTACTTTTCGAAGAAACTGAAAGAAGTGGCACGGATGAACGCAGAAGGTAAAGATGTAATCAGCCTGGGAATCGGAAGCCCGGACATGCCTCCTTCGGAACAGACCATCGAAACGCTATGTAATAATGCCCACGATCCGAACGGACACGGTTATCAACCGTATGTGGGTATACCGGAACTTCGCAAGGGTTTTGCCGACTGGTATAAACGCTGGTATGGAGTGGAACTGAATCCGGCAACAGAAATTCAGCCGCTGATCGGATCAAAAGAAGGCATCTTGCACGTGACACTCGCTTTTGTCAATCCGGGAGAACAGGTACTGGTGCCCAATCCGGGATATCCCACCTACACTTCGTTAAGCAAAATACTGGGTGCCGAGGTGGTGAACTATAACCTGAAAGAGGAAGACGGATGGATGCCGGACTTCGATGAACTGGAAAAGATGGATCTGAGCCGCGTGAAACTGATGTGGACCAACTATCCGAACATGCCTACCGGTGCCAACGCTACTCCGGAACTGTACAAACGCCTGGTGGAGTTTGCCCGCCGCAAGAACATCGTGATTGTGAACGACAATCCGTACAGCTTTATCCTGAACGATAAGCCGATCAGTATCCTGAGTGTGCCGGGTGCCAAAGAATGCTGTCTAGAATTCAACTCCATGAGTAAAAGTCACAATATGCCGGGATGGCGTATCGGCATGCTGGCTTCGAACGCAGAGTTTGTACAATGGATTCTGAAAGTGAAAAGTAACATCGACAGCGGAATGTTCCGTGCCATGCAACTGGCAGCTGCCAAAGCACTTGAAGCGGATTCGACCTGGTACGAAGGCAACAATGTAAACTATCGGAACCGTCGCCACCTGGCCGGCGAGATTATGAAAACACTGGGATGCACGTACGACGAAAAGCAGGTGGGCATGTTTCTCTGGGGAAAAATCCCCGCAAGTTGCGCCGACGTGGAAGAACTGACAGAGAAAGTGCTGCAGGAAGCACGCGTCTTCATCACTCCGGGATTTATTTTCGGAAGCAACGGAGCGAGATACATCCGCATCTCTCTCTGCTGCAAAGACGCCAAGCTGGCAGAAGCGCTGGAACGAATCAAATCAATAATGAAATAACAACTAAACGAATTAGATCGATATGGAACTCGAATCAATCTTATTGCCGGGTGTGGAAGATAAACGCCCGATGGTAATAGCCGGCCCTTGCAGCGCCGAAACAGAAGAGCAAGTAATGTCAACAGCTACCCAACTGGCAGCCAAAGGAGTAAAAATCTTCCGTGCGGGAATCTGGAAACCGCGCACCAAGCCGGGAGGTTTCGAAGGAATCGGTGTGGACGGACTGGCCTGGCTGAAAGAGGTGAAAAAAGAAACCGGCATGTACGTATCTACCGAAGTAGCCACCGCCAAACATGTGTACGAATGCCTGAAAGCGGGTATCGACGTACTCTGGGTAGGAGCACGTACCACTGCCAATCCTTTTGCCGTACAGGAAATAGCCGATGCACTGAAGGGAGTAGACATTCCCGTATTGGTTAAAAACCCGGTAAACCCGGACCTGGAATTATGGATCGGTGCTTTGGAACGCATCAACAACGCCGGACTGAAACGTCTGGGAGCCATCCACCGCGGATTCAGCAGCTACGACAAGAAGTTATACCGTAACTTGCCTCAATGGCACATTCCTATCGAATTGCGCCGCCGCATCCCCGAACTGCCTATCTTCTGCGACCCGAGCCACATCGGCGGAAAGCGCGAACTGGTAGCTCCTCTCTGCCAGCAGGCTATGGACCTGAACTTTGACGGATTGATTGTAGAAAGCCATTGCAACCCGGACTGTGCATGGAGCGACGCTTCACAGCAAGTGACTCCGGACGTACTGGACTATATCCTCAACCTGCTTGTCATCCGTAAAGAAACGCAGACAACGGAGAATCTGAACGTATTGCGCAAGCAGATTGACGAATGTGATGACAACATCATACAGGAATTGGCAAAACGTATGCGCGTAGCACGCGAAATCGGTACTTACAAAAAGGAACACGATATCACAGTGCTTCAGACCGGACGTTATAACGAGATTCTTGAAAAACGCGGTGCTCAGGGCGAACAGTGCGGCATGAGTGCAGAGTTTGTGAAAGTGATCTTCGAAGCCATCCACGAAGAATCGGTTCGTCAACAGATGGAGATTATCAATAAATAGCAAATCATTCATATTATGCGAATTCTAATTTTGGGAGCCGGCAAGATGGGCTCCTTCTTTACTGACATACTAAGTTTCCAGCACGAGACTGCCGTGTTCGACGTCAACCCGCATCAGCTTCGGTTTGTATACAACACCTACCGCTTCACCACTCTGGAGGAGATCAAGGAGTTCGAACCGGAACTGGTGATCAATGCTGCCACGGTGAAATACACGCTGGACGCTTTCCGCAAAATTCTGCCGGTTTTGCCCAAAGACTGTATCCTGAGTGATATCGCTTCGGTAAAAACCGGATTGAAGAAGTTCTACGAAGAAAGCGGATTCCGTTATGTCTCCACTCACCCGATGTTTGGCCCTACTTTTGCCAGCCTGAGCAACCTGAGCAGCGAAAGCGCCATCATCATCAGTGAGAGTGATCATTTGGGGAAAGTATTCTTTAAAGACTTATACAATAGCCTGAACCTGAACATCTTCGAATATACTTTCGACGAGCATGATGAAACAGTGGCTTACTCCCTGTCCATCCCGTTTGTTTCGACATTTGTTTTTGCAGCTGTCATGAAGCACCAGGAAGCTCCGGGAACCACATTCAAAAAGCACATGGCCATTGCCAAAGGGCTGCTGAGCGAAGATGACTACTTATTGCAGGAAATCCTGTTCAATCCGCGCACACCGTCACAAGTGGAGAACATCCGCACAGAGCTGAAACAACTGCTTGAGATCATCACCAACAAAGATGCGGAGGGAATGAAAAAGTACCTGACGAAGATACGAGAGAAAATTAAATGATAATCTTTATCATAAGTATGAGGGGATGTCATCATTCATCACAGACATCCCCTCTCTTTTCTTTTCTAATTCGCGGGATAAGCAAAATGTCAAAATGATAATAAGAAGCGCCCAGTTTTCATTCTTTAGCCCCAAGGGAAAGGCAAGAAGGAAAAAACGGCTCTAATTCATTTTTCCTCCGATCCGATTGATCGCATTTATCGATATAAGAAGCATATTGAGCAGTAAAGGGTTCTTTCTGTATCATATCATCCACCCGGAAGCAACGGGAGCATCTTTCTGGCAGAAAAGAAAGCTCCGTATCAGCCAAGCAACCGGAAAGAAATACGGAGAAAAATCCGTCCTTAAACAGAACAATATATGTAATCATGGAAAACATATAGAGATATTTGAAAAAGAAGTAATCATTTTCGGGAAATGCTTACGTCTTTCGGGGAGAATGCTTACGTCTTTTCCCAAAAACACAAGCTCTTTTTACCCTGAACACAAGCTCTTTTTACCCCAAAGCCCGGCTCTCCGACCCCAAAAGGCCGCCATTTTGCACTTTCTTCCTCCGGTTGGCAAGAAAAAGATCGGGCACCCGTCAGACTAATCCCCTATTTAGTAACTTTTTAATGCGAAACAGCGCGTACAGAGATCATTAAGTAAGCGGCAGATATATCGGCAGGTCCTGTCGAATCCACTGAAAAGTCATTTGATTATCCAAGAAATATCACGTACATTTGCATCCGCAAGGAGATAAAACAATGATAGATCAGGCAACCATAGACCGTATACTCGATGCCGCACAAATCGTAGAAGTGGTTTCGGACTTCGTCACGCTGCGCAAACGCGGTGTGAACTACGTGGGACTTTGCCCTTTCCATAACGAGAAAACTCCCTCGTTCAGCGTGTCTCCCTCCAAGGGACTTTGCAAGTGTTTCAGTTGCGGCAAGGGCGGCAACGCGGTGCACTTCATCATGGAACACGAACAGATGTCCTATCCCGAGGCACTCCGCTACCTGGCCAAGAAGTATAACATAGAAATCAAGGAACGGGAGCTGACCAATGAAGAGAAAGAGGTGCAAAGCAACCGCGAAAGTATGTTCATTGTCAACAACTTCGCCCGCGACTACTTTCAGAATATCCTGAAAAACCATGTAGACGGACGCAGCATCGGACTGGCTTATTTCCGCCAACGGGGTTTCCGTGACGATATTATTGATAAGTTCCAGTTGGGTTTCAGCACCGAGGGGCGCGATGCACTGGCACAGGAGGCATTGCGCAAAGGGTTCAAACAAGAGTTCCTGGTAAAGACCGGACTCTGTTATGAAACGGACGACCATAAGTTGCGCGACCGCTTTTGGGGACGTGTCATGTTTCCCGTTCACACGCTTTCGGGCAAAGTGGTTGCCTTCGGTGGACGTGTGCTCAGCACGGAGAACAAGAAACTTGCCAAGTACGTCAACTCTCCCGAATCGGAAATCTATCATAAAAGCAACGAACTATACGGCATCTACTTTGCCAAGCAGGCCATCGTAAAGCAGGACCGCTGCTTCCTTGTGGAAGGATATACGGACGTTATATCAATGCACCAGTCGGGAGTAGAGAATGTGGTGGCCTCGTCCGGTACTTCTCTTACACCGGGGCAGATCCGGTTGATCCACCGTTTCACCAACAACATCACGGTGCTTTATGACGGTGATATGGCGGGCATCAAAGCTTCTATCCGGGGGATCGACATGCTGCTCGAAGAGGGAATGAATATCAAAGTATGCCTCTTACCCGACGGAGACGACCCGGACTCTTTTGCACGGAAGCACAACGCTACGGAGTTTCAGAACTTCATACAGGAACACGAGACGGACTTTATACGCTTCAAGGCACAACTGCTGATGGAGGATGCCGGCAAGGACCCGATGAAACGTGCCGAGCTGATCAACGACATCGTGCGCAGCATTGCGGTGATTCCCGAAGCCATCGTCCGGGATGTGTACATCAAGGAGTGCGGGCAGTTGTTGCGGATAGAAGATAAGTTACTGGTATCCGAAGTGGCCAAGCGCAGGGAACTTCAGGCCGAGAAGGGGAATAAACCCATAGCCTCCAATAATGCCCCGACGCCGCAACCGGGCGAAATGCCTCCTCCTTTCCCTCCCGAAGAAATGGAGGCGGACACCTACCAATCGTTCATCCCACAGGAAGGTAAAGAGGGACAAGAGTTTTATAAATACGAGCGCCTGATTATTCAGATGATTGTGCGCTATGGAGAGAAGGTGATGTGTAACTTAACAGATGAAGAAGGCAACGAAGTCCCGGTCACCGTTGTCGAGTATGTCATCAATGACCTGAAGGAGGACGAACTGGCTTTCCATAATCCCCTCCACCGCCGTATCCTCTCGGAGGCCTCCGAACATATCCACGATCAGGAGTTCGCTTCCGAACGCTTCTTCGTGGCGCACCCCGATCCGAAAATCAGTACGATAGCCACCGAACTGGCGAGTGACCGGTATCAACTGAGCAAGTATCACTCCAAAACACAGAAGTTGGTGACGGATGAGGAACGGCTGTACGAGATGGTCCCGATGCTGATGATTAACTTCAAGAACGCCATTGTCGCAGAAGAGCTGAAGCACATCATGTATGCCCTGCAAGATCCTTCGATTGCGAATGACAACGCCCAGTGCGACGCTGTCATGCAACGGTACAAGGAAATGAAGGAGATACAGAATCTGATGGCCAAACGACTGGGCGACCGGGTGGTGCTGCGCTGACCATCCGATTCCGCTCTTTCATAATTTCCCGTCCTTAATCTTTCGTTTCGCTCCCCCACCAGTCTGCATTAGGCTTGAAATCTTTGCCTAACTGCTTCTTGCGGGTAGCTTCCAAGGTTTTCATCATTCTTTCGCGAGTCTTTTTCTTATAGAGAGCCTCCGCTGCCGGATTGTATTGAGGATCGGGTTCAGGATATCTGGCCCCTACCTCAGTCAGCCATACAGACAGCTTCTTACTCAAGAACTCCACCTTTTCGGGATATTGCACATTCAGTGGTTCCGACTCGGTTTCGTCTATCCGCAGATTATAAAGTTCATCCCTGCCATCTTCGTAATAATGAATCAGCTTCCAGTCGCCTTGCCGTATGATGGAAGAAGGTTCGCCACCCTGATTGCCATAATGAGGATAATGCCAGTATAAAGCACGCTCGGGGATGCTCTTGCCCTGTAACAGAGGAAGCAGGCTTACACCGTCCTGATGTTGGCCGGGCATTAATGGGATGCCTGCCATATCGAGAAAAGTAGGATACAAATCGGCACCGGTGACAGGCACCACGCACGAATCTCCCTTTAAAGTATTACCCGGAAAATCGATAAATAACGGTACGCGTATTCCACCTTCCCACTGCCGCCCTTTTCCGCCGCGAAGAGGGTAGTTAGAGGTAGCGTATGCATCGCCCGAAGACACTCCGCCATTATCACTGGTGAACACGATAATCGTATTTTCATCCAAACCCAACTCATGCAGTTTGGCAAGCACCACTCCCACGGCATCGTCCATCTGCTGTATCAGTCCGGCATATATGGGATTATCCTGCTGCAAACGTACAGGCAATGTACGATCTACTTCGAACCCCACCGGAGCGATCCCCATCGAATCCGCTTTATTCCGGAAATGCCTCCACTTGGCTTCAGTGGTCTCAATCGGCGCATGCACGGCATAGAAAGAGAGAAAAGCAAAGAAAGGCTGCTTTTTATTCCGGCGGGTATGGGTTTCGATAAACGACGCTGTCTCGTGTGCCAGACGCATGGATAAATTCTCACCATCCGGTCCTTCTTTCATTTTCGGATTGCCATAGGGAGCAAAATAGCCGCCGGGATAAGGACCTCCCGCTTCATGCCCGCCTATATTGATATCGAAACCATGATCTTCGGGATAAGAACCCTCACCTCCCAAATGCCATTTGCCGGCCATAAACGTTTTATAACCGTGGGCTTTCAATGCTTCGGGCAGAGTAATATCTTCTTTGGGCAATTGCCATACGTATTGGGCCGGAAGAAGCTTGGAATGTCTTCCCATCTTGCGCCACTCTTCTCCACTTCCTTCACCAATCCAATTGGTTATTCCGTGGCGGGCGGTAAACTTGCCTGTCATAATGCTGGCACGGGAAGGACTGGACACCTGACAGGCTGCATATCCTTGGGTAAACCTCACGCCATTACGGGCGATTCCATCGATATTGGGCGATTCATAATAACGGCTGCCCGTACATGCCAGATCTCTCCAGCCAAAGTCATCAGCCAGAATAAATAAGATATTGGGCTGCTTGGAGGAACGTGCCTGCTCGGCGGCATTTCCGCCAACAGTCAACGCAGTGGCTAACAATGATAAGGTAACGAATTTCATATCTGTTATATTTTAAGTACAAACGATTATTTATTTTCAAAAGAGTCGGAATCCTTCACAGGAGAAACATAGTGGGGATTATCAACAGGCATTCGGGCACCGACCTCCTTATACCACAAATATAGTTTCTTCCTTAGTCCATCTGCTATCTCAGGGTATATTTGTGACAGGTCTTTCTCTTCGGATTCGTCCTGAATCACATTGTACAACTCGACGTGATGGTCTTCAAAAAACTCAATAAGCTTATAATCCCCCTCACGTATAGCCGCAGAAGGCCGACCACCCAGTCCACCGCTATAATGAGGATAATGCCAGAATAAGGAAGGTCTGGACAGCCGTCCGCCCTGTAAGACGGGTTTCATGGAAACTCCGTCCACGTGTTGTCCGGGCAGTAGAGGCAATCCGCAAAGATCGAGCAAAGTCGGATAATAATCCGTACCGATGATCGGAGTATCCGAAACCTGTCTTCCTTTCAGGTGTCCACTCCATCGGATGATGGCAGGCACTTTGATGCCTCCTTCGTACAAATATCCTTTTCCGGCACGCAAAGGCAGATTGGAGGTCGGGATATTACGAGTAGTATTGCTGGTGGCCATTCCCCCATTATCGGACGTAAACACAACAATGGTGCGTTCATCGAGTCCCGACCGATGCAGGGTGTCTAACAGGCGTCCTATGTTTTCGTCCAGGCTCTCGACCATCGCGGCATAAGCCGGAATGTCCTGCACAAGTTTATGATACGTCTCTCCTTTTTTCACAAAAGATGAATCCGCAGGAACCGCCCGGCTCAGCTTTCTCCGGTATTTGGCTATCTTTTCCGCTTTTGCCTGTAAGGGCAGATGAACCGTATAATAGGACAGATAGACAAAGAACGGCTTTTCCTTAGGCTCCGAGATATAACGGATCACTTCATCAGTCAGGCGATCCGTCAGATACTCTCCTTCGGGACCGTCTTTCAGTTGTGGATTACCATAAGGCGAAAAATATCCTTTGGAGGGATGCCCCGTATTATTTCCTCCGATATTAATATCAAACCCATTCTGCTCAGGATAGTATTCGGCAGACTCGGCCAGATGCCACTTGCCCGCCATAAAGGTAGAATACCCGTTCTGCCTGAAGGCCTCGGCCATCGTTATTTCGTCTTTCGACAGATGGAGATTGAACGGCAAAGAAGCCAACCGCTGATTCTTATGAGGACCGTACACCCGGTCTCCGGGAATATAGTCGGTCAGGTTGATCCGGGCAGGGTATTTACCGGTCAACAGAGCAGCCCGGGACGGCGACGAAACCGGACATGCGGCATAGGATTGAGTAAAACAAACTCCTTCTCTTGCCAGCTTGTCGATATGAGGAGTTTCATAGAAACGGCTTCCGGTACAACTCAAATCCTTATATCCCAAATCGTCTGCATAAATGAAGATCACATTGGGATGCGGTTGTTTGTCGGTCTGTGCATCAGAGGTAACAGTGCAAATGCCACATGCAATTGGTAAAATCAGTCTTTTCATGTTTCCATTTTTTTTATAAGACCATTCAAAAGAGGAGCGCTTGACGAACGCTCCTCTCCAAACAATCACTTTACCAGAAACTAATTACCAATTAGGATTCTGCTTCAAATTCGGATTCAGCGAAACTTCGCGCAGCGGCAAAGGGAAAAGATAATCTTTCGAACTATCAAACGTACGGCTTTCGGCATTCTGTACCAATATGAAACCGTTCTTATCCAGAATGACATCTTTACCGGGAACTGTGGACGGATAGAGTTCCGGATCGAACTTGGCACCCAAGATAGCGGCAGGCAACTCCGTTTCTGCCGTTTTCCAACGAATGATATCGTCATAACGGAACGATTCGGCGGCAAGCTCCACTCTGCGCTCACGGCGAATCTCATCACGCATGCTTAACCCGTGTTCTGCTACAAAAGCATTGGTCAGATCCGGCAGCCGGTTAGGATCTCCCTCGAAACGATTACGGAGTGCATTGACAGAGAGGTTCAAGTCTTCATCGGAAATCCTGTCGTCCAGTTCGAAACTGGCTTCGGCAAAGGTCAGCAATACTTCTGCATAACGAATCAGAATCTCATCAATCCGCGACTTCATGTTAGAGTAAGACTCCTCGTCGCCATACTTCTTAAACATATATCCGGTACGTGTCTGGCTCGTGAGATTAGGCACAAACGGTTTGCCTAAAAAAGGATCGCCGGGTTTCCAGATAGTCAATGCCATGCGAGGATCACGATTCTCGAACTCTTTTCCCGCAGGAAGATATTCCACCCGGTAGGCCGACTTCTCAAGAGGAAGTCCGTCTTTGCAAAGAAAAGCATCAGCCAATACCTTCGTCGGACTATGAGACAAGTCGGCTATTGTAGCACGGATACGGGGATTGTACGTATCGGCTTCGGCAGAATAACGAAATGACAGAATATGTTCATTCGAATCTTCGCCCGGAAGCAAAAACAGATTACGGTAATCGGCGTACAGCGAATATTCTTTAGAGTCAATCAGTCGCTTGCTGGCTTCTTTAGCTATTTGAAGATAGCTCTTATACTCTCCGCTACCATGAAACTTATTCCAGGTACCGATATAAAGCGCCACACGGGCAAGCATGGCTTGAGCGGCTCCTTTAGTCAAACGTCCTACATCTGTAGGCAACTTACTTTTCAGTGGAATATGTGTTTCGGCAAACTCCAGGTCTTCTATGATACCTGCAATCACTTGCTCTTTGGGTACACGCGGTCCCATCAGCTCTTCCGAGTCCATATCGAGTGTACGCAATACGTATGGAACATCTCCAAATCGCTTCACCAGATTGAAATAGAAATATGCCCTGAAAAAACGGGCTTCACCTGCATAACGGTTCTTTGTGGCCTCACTCACCTCAGCTTTCTCATAATTCTCCAGAAAATTATTAGCATGTCGTATCTGTTTATAGGCTGTGGTCCATATCCCATCAGTATTGCCTGGAGCGTGTGTTCCGGAACTTACCAGGTTTCCTACATTGGCAAAACCGTCGGCACTCTGATTATCCAACGTATAAGAACGGTTCATATTCTGGTAAAACACGTTCGCTGCCAATCTTAAATCTTCTTCCGACTTCCAGAAGCTGCCGGGAGACAAATTTGTTTTAGGTTCACGATCCAAGAAATCGTTACAGCTGCAAAGAATTACTACGCTTAACAAAAAAAGATATATATTTTTCATCTTACTCCAAGAATTAAAGTGTCACATTGATTCCAAAAGAAAAGTTTCTCATAATAGGATATACATATCCGTTAATATCAGACAGTTCCGGATCGAAATTATCGTTCAGTTTACTATACTCACAAAGATTATCACCGCTAAAGTAGACTCTCAAACGCTGAATCCCCCATGACTTAGTAAGCTTCGGACTTATCGTATAGCCCAATTGCAGATTCTTCAAACGAACATAAGCGGCATTCTGCAGCCAATGATCCGATATCTGGTAATTATGATTGGCACCGGCGTAATAGCGGGGGAATGCGGCATTGGGATTCTCCGGAGTCCAATAGTCATTATGCATTTTATACGAGAAGTTATTCCAGGTAGCGTAGTACGGGTTCATCACTTCGCTCGACAGATAAAAATTTCTTTTGCCTACCCCCTGCAATAACACTCCCAGATCGAATCCTTTCCATGCGGCAGTCAGATTCAACCCGAATGTATAACGGGGAGTCGTAGTTCCCAGATATTCCAGATCATTGGGAGCCGAAATCTTTCCGTCGCCGTCTTTATCGATGTATTTAATATCTCCCACACCTGTAATGGCCTTATTGAAGGCAGCCGAATTCTTCACCTCTTCTTCAGAAGTAAAATACCCGTCCGTACGGTATCCAAAGATAGCCCCCAGGGAATACCCCTGCACTTTCTGATTGACACCGGCCACAAAACCATTGTATTCTACACCATAATCCACCAGCTTATCTTTCTGATCCGACAAATTAAAACGGGCTCCGTAAGAGAAATCCTTAATCTTATCCTGCCATCCGACCGTAACTTCCCAACCTTTTACTTTAAGTTCTCCGTAGTTTCCTGTGGGCACATCGATACCTATTATACTGGGTATCTCGATGCTGACCAACATATCTTTGTTCTTCTTAATAAAATATTCACCCGTTACAGTCAAACGGTTTCTGAGGAATGCCATGTCGACAGCAATATTTTTCACCTCTACAGTTTCCCAGGTTCTGGACTCTGAAGGCAATTTCGAGATAACCGCCCATTGTCCCAATTCCGACTTAAAAGGATAATATCCATTGATGTTATAGCTGGCAATGTGGTCGTATAGCCCCAATCCATTCTGGTTACCCAATTGTCCCCACGAAGCACGCAATTTCAGATTATCAAAGATGTGCTGATTTTGCATAAACTTCTCTTCTGTGATTCTCCATCCGACAGATGCCGAAGGGAACACTCCCCACCTGTTTTTCTTTGAGAAACGGGAAGAAGCATCCGCACGGAAATTCACTTCTACCAGATATTTGGCAGCAAAAGCATAGCTTGCACGCATAAATCCGGAGAGCAACGCCCATTCATTTTCATCAGCGGCGTTCGACCATCCGTCGGTATCTCCCAGATTCAGTGCAGGCAGTTCATTGCCGACAATATTGGTACGCTTTCCCTGAAGATCTTCATACAGGTTTTCTTCGGCCGACCATCCGCCGAGGACATTGATATCATGTTTTCCAAATACCCCTTTGTATTCGGCAATCAACTGTCCGGTCAGATATTGTCGATGGGAGTTGTTCTGCGTAACCGAGTTCGGGCTTTTCTGGCCAAAAGCTGTTGAAATCAAACCATCCACTCCATATTTTCCGTAAGCTCTGCGCCATTCTTTCTTCTGTCCATCCAGAATATTGGCGCCTCCTACGGCCCGGAGAGAAAGATCTTTCACCGGTTTATACTCTAAAGTAAATACTCCCTCGATACGTTGATTGCGAGTACGCCCTTCGCCACCTTCCTTCAGAGCCTGTATCGGATTCAATTGCATACGATGCCGCGAATAATTTCCGTTGGGATCATAAACAGGCATATTGGGACCCGCTTGTATAAAGGTGATATAAGGAATCGACCAGGAACCCTCGGCAGCATGATAAAGATTCACTCCACGTGAATAGCTGATGCGACTGTCCAGTGACAGTTTGTCCTTGATCAACTCGACACTGATATTGGAACGGAGATTAATCCGGTCATAATTGTCCGGCCCATACTCAGAGAACATTCCGTTCTGATCGAGCCAACCGATAGAGAAAAGGTATTTTAAACGATCAGAAGCTTTCGAAATGGTTAAATTATGAGTTTGCTGGAAACTATGGTCCATCATCAGGTCAATCCAGTCCATATCCGAAGTGTATGTCCACTCCTTACCGTTGGGGATGGCAATCGTATTCGGATCTTTAATGGCATCGATTGCCTTTTGAGAAAAAGGAACGGCCAGTCCGGCATTGGTAAACGCGACATTGGATAATAATGCATGATCCAGTCCTGTATTGCTTTCGGGCAGACGTGTAGGAGTATTGAAAGAGAAGTTTCCGGTATACTCTACCTTCACTTTCTCCGAAGTTCCTTTTTTGGTAGTGACAAGCACGACTCCTTCCGCAGCCCTTGCACCATAGATAGCGGCAGAAGCGGCATCTTTCAAAACCGAGATTGTTTCAATATCCTGTGGGTTTACCGTATTGATATCTCCCGGCATTCCATCAATGATCACCAATGCGCCGGCACTGTTCACAGAAGTGTTGCCTCGTATCTTAAAAGAGGCAAACTCTCCGGGCTTGCCTGTACCCGAAGTTACCGTCAATCCGGATACGGTGCCTTGCAGGGCATCGGTCGCGCTGCGTATCGGACGGTTCTCGATGACATCCGCATCGACAGTCTCCACAGCACCTGTCAGATTCACTTTCTTCTGAGTTCCATAACCCACTACAACAACTTCATCCAACAACTCCGCATCTTCTTTTATCTTTATTTTCAACACCTTCCCGGGGATGACTTTTACTTCTTGTGCAGAGTAACCGATATACGAAACCACCAGCACGGCACCGGGATTTACATTCAGGGAGAAATCACCGTTGAAATCGGTTACGATACCATTGGTAGTTCCCTTCTCCAATATACTGGCGCCAATGACAGGTTCACCGGCCATATCTGTAACATTACCTTTCACCTGGATCTTATTCGCCTGCTGGGCAATTGCAGTTTGATTCTCTCTCTTATCTGATAGAATGATGTGCATGCCTTCCATCTCATAAGCAATCTTGTTTCCAAGCAACTTCTTTAAAACTTCCGAGACCGGTTTCTCCGAAACGCGGATAGAAGTACGTTCTTTCACATCAATGTTATTCGAATACATAAATAAATAATCTGTCTGATGTTCGATCTCATTAAGTATTTCTTCCAAAGGGACATTGGTTTTATGTATCGATACCCTGGCATTTTGAGAATTGACAGTACCTGCGATTGTGCTGAACACACAAAAGAAAAGTAAGAATATAGTGACTCTCATAGTTTTTAATAATTGTTTGATAGACGAATTTTTAGGTACACAAAAATCCGTGCAACGAGTATTTTTCATATCTTTGCTTTATAAATTCGATTAATATTTTTCTTTTTAGGGAAAAGAAGAATGTTTCTCCTTTTAGCTGGCAGGTATTGCAGTACCTGCCGGCTTTTTTATTTCAGGTTAGATTTAATAAGTGTTTTCCATAGGCTGCATGTATGTTTTTAAGGGTTAAACAAATTATTTTATAACGAATGTGTTTTCTTCATCATTCCGCACATATTTAAATTTCACATCTTTCTGCAAAACCCGCAACGCATATTCAATGCCGTCAGACAAGCGGAACTTAACAGTCAGCACCGGGTTATTTATTTTAGCTGCGTCAAACCGGATATGGACTCCATAATACTTTTTGAGCTCTTCCAGTATTTCAGAAAAATGTCTGTTTTTAAAGCAGATCAGTCCCTCACGCCAACGATAAATATCAAAATCAGTGATCTTCTCTACACTCATCTTGCCTCCTTTCAGCACTGCCTTATAAGAGGGTTGCAATATGAACTGGGAGTTAGCTGCCCTGACACGAACACTGCCTTCTATCAGTGCAGTCTCAAACTTCTTTGTACCTGAGTATGCTTCTACATAAAATTTAGTACCCAGTACCTCTACCTGTTCGTCATCCGGAGTATAAACAATAAAAGGTCTTCCGGTATTCCGTACGACTTCGAAATAAGCCTCTCCGTCAATCTGCACTTCCCTTTTATCATCAAAATGCTGCGAATACTCAATTCTCGTATTCGAGTTAAGCCACACCCGGCTTCCGTCGGGCAAGGTTATATTGGCCATTTGTCCCTTCAAAGTATTTACCACACTTTTAGTTGCGGGCTTCTCGGACTGATTGTTCCAGAAAAATGCCGTTCCAAAAGCAATCAACAAAACGGCGGCCACCTTCAGGCATTCAAGACTTATCTTCCGAATCAGCTGCCTGCGCTTCATCTGTTTCTCCTCAGACACAACCTGTTCTTTCAATATAATGGTATCGAAAAACTTTCGCTCACGCAAATACTCTTTCCAGTTTTCATCCGAAGCTTCAAGATATTGCCGGATTTTATGCTCTTCTTCCGGAGTAGCGTCTCCATTAAAATATCGATATAATATTTCTTTTTCTATTTTCATAAGTCGGTCTTAATTGCATTCATTATAATAACACGCCAACAATTAATCTCCCTAGTAAAAAAGTTCTTTTTATTTTTAATTTCGGGACAGAAAGTCACATAAGAAAGGAAAAAGGACAAGATAATCTTTTAAAGCAACACGCAACTCTTTGGTAGCCTTAGAGATATGAAACTCGACTCCCTTCACGGTCATTCCCATAATTTCAGCAATTTCTTTATGGGACTTGTTGTCGTAACGGCTTAAAAGAAAAATTCGGGCGGTAGTAGCAGATAAACGGGAAATAACACGATCGATAATATCCTGCACTTCACTGGCAAACAATGCATTGGGTTCACAGGCATCCAGTGTGGCAATACGATTGGACAACTCCCACTCAGAATGTGAGGCGACACGGTCAGAAACGTCATTAACCAACTGTAAATGGCGCAGATAATTGAGACATTTATTTTTTACGACAGTAAGTACATAGGCAGCCGGATTGATTTCCGGAGTCATATGATCCCGATTCTCCCAATAAGCCATCAGAGACTCCATAACAATATCTTCCGCCACAACTTCGTCACGGGTGTAAGTCCATGCAAATCGGATAAACCGATGTTGATTCTCGGTAAAGAACTTATTAAATGAAGCTAAATCATTGATAGTAGCTGACATAGATTTTTGCTACGAAGTATTACTTACTGCGGCAAAAATAGATAACTATAACTATATAACCAAACTAAAATATAAGTAATTGAAATAAATAGTTATTATTCTGTATAATATCAAAACTCCGAGTTTATCATCTCTGGCGGATCAGGTTCATAAACTCTTCACGGGTCTTAGCCTGATTAAAAGCTCCTGTAAAGTCGGAAGTAGTAGTTACGGAATTCTGTTTTTCCACTCCGCGCATCTGCATACACATATGCTTGGCTTCCACCACGACCATTACGCCCAGCGGATTCAACGTTTCCTGAATACACTCTTTAATTTGCAGCGTCATCCGTTCCTGCACTTGCAGCCGATGAGAGAAAATATCGACCACACGGGCTATTTTACTTAATCCGGTGATATATCCGTTAGGTATATAAGCTACATGAGCTTTGCCATAGAAAGGCAACATGTGGTGTTCGCAAAGTGAGAAGAAATCTATATCCTTCACAATCACCATCTGACTGTACTCTTCCTGAAACTTGGCAGAACGAAGAACTTCATGCGGGTCCATGTGGTAGCCTTTGGTCAAGGTCAACATGGCTTTAGCTACACGTTCGGGAGTTTTTAATAATCCTTCCCGTTCAGCATCTTCGCCCAACAAAGTAATTATACTGCGATAGTGATTCTTTAAATCTTCCAAAGCCGGAGAAATGATTTCTTCTTTTTCTAACATGATTACAGAGGAATATTAATTTGATCTTTAACAATAGAGACTTCTTTAAACACACCGGTTGCTTTCAGCTTACGCATCATGGCATCAGCTTCTTCGATGCTGCGAAAATCACCGACTCTACACAACCACCGGGGAGGATTGAAAGAAGTATAAACCGAAAGTTCGGGAAAGTACTCCTTGACACGGGTACCTACCTGATGGGCTTCATTCTTGGCCTGGCGGGTATTATTACCGGCATAAGCCTGCACCCGATAACCGGACGACTTTATAACAGTCTGCTCTCCTGTGCCAGTGCGGGCAGTTCCCAACAAAGCTTCGATGCGGGAATCCTGATGAATAGTTACTTTCCCTTGCCCCGGTACATTACGTTCCAGACTTTTCACGATATTGCTTTGAGCCCGGACAACCGCAGCACAAACAAACAAGAACAAAAGTAAACCCAGTTTCTTCATAAATTTATAAGATTGAGAATTGGGGTATTAAAAACCGGCAAATTACTATTCTCCGGCTTTTACCCCCCAATTTTAATTAATTGAATGCGTCAATGATACCTTTGAAGTCAGCAACTTTCAGGGCAGCACCACCGATCAGACCACCGTCAACATCAGGATTAGCAAACAGTTCTTTAGCATTAGAAGGTTTGCAGCTACCACCATAAAGGATTGAAGTGTTGTCAGCGATTTCTTTTCCGTATTTCTCAGCAACAGCCGAACGGATGAACGCATGGATTTCCTGAGCCTGAGCAGGAGAAGCTGTTTTACCGGTACCGATAGCCCAAACCGGTTCGTAAGCCAGAACGATCTTAGAGAAATCTTCTGCCGAAAGATCGAATACAGATGCCAACTGAGCAGCAACAACCTCGTTCTGTTTGTTAGCCTCGCGTTCTTCCAGAACCTCACCGATACAGAAAATCGGAGTCAGACCATTTGCCAAAGCCAGTTTCACTTTGTCCTTCAGGATCTCAACCGTTTCACCATAGTAAGCACGACGTTCCGAGTGACCCAGAATAACGTATTTAGCACCGGTAGAAGCTACCATAGCAGCCGATACTTCACCTGTATAAGCTCCGGATTCTTTGTCAGCACAGTTCTCAGCACCTACACCGATCTTAGCTGCATCTACCAAGGGAGTAACAGAAGCAAGGTGAATAAACGGAGTACAGATAATGACATCACAGTTAGGCTTTTCGTTAGCCAAAGCTTCATTCAGTTCTTTTGCAAGAGCAATACCCTCCTGAAGGGTTTTGTTCATTTTCCAGTTTCCTGCAACAATGTTCTTTCTCATTTTGTTTTTTATTAAAAGGGTTAATAAATTTTCAATTCTATTATTCATCTACGCCTCAGAAGAGGATTTTGAATTTTCGACAGCTTTTTCAGCAGCTCTTTTCCGCCTCTTTTCCAAACGCTTCACCACCAATATATCGACACCGAGAACCATCAATAAAGGAATAGCAAACCAAAGGAGCACATACCCAATCGTATGCACATCACTTTCTTCTTTCTGTTTTCCCAGTTCCAGATTCTCCAGTTTGTCAGTCAAAGCATATTCGTCGGGCAACTCACTATCACTCCATTTATTAAGGATAGTACCTTCTTTAATCAACATCAGTCCGGGGTTGGAACGTATCATTGTTTTCAACGTAATATCATCCATCAGGCAGAAAGGGTATTCCGCACCTGTTTTATCTTTCCATTGTTCTATCTGATCATCCAACGAAGAAGTCAGGCAGTAAAAGCCATATCCGTGTTCCACCGCATAGTCGTAAATCTCATTGATCAGGTCGATATTACTGTCATCGGCCTCTTCTATGCGATGAGCCACCAATAAGAACGTATAGTTTTTATCAGACAATACCTCCTCTGTAATATCTTCACCCGTTTCAAGATTGGTCATCGAGAAATCGTGGATAGAAGGTTCATAGCCCTTTTCTTTTACAATGGTCCGTGCTTCAATGAATTTCCAGGTACTATCCGGATAATTCTCCAAAGAAAATTCTTTCTTCTCGCCATTTTTTTCCAGTACAAACACACTCTCGTACACCGTAGGCTTTGCTCCTTCCGGAACATCCATACTTTCCGGAATGTTTTTTCCTATTTTATAAGGACGGAAATCTAATATCGGCAAGTTTCCCAAACAATAAAACGAAAGCGCAAACACATATAGAAAAGTATATAGAGATACGAGCCATTCCATTTTGGCACTGATAAAGCGAATCATCTGATGCTTCCACCTAAAAACGGAAATTGCAGCTATCAACAAAATAATGTTCTTCCAGAACGTTTGCCAGTTGGTCAAGACCCATGCATCACCAAAACAGCCGCAGTCAGACACCGGATTAGCTAAAGCCAGATACAGGGTCAGCGGTGTCATAAAAATCATCAGCAACAAAGCCAACCATGTAGCAGTCGTTTTCCGGATGCCAAAAAACAAAAAGATACCTACCGAAAATTCAATGGCTGATAAAACAATACCTGCCAGCAATGGAAAAAAAGCCGGGAACCATGTCCCCATACCGAAAGCATCAAGGTAGTCTTGTATTTTATACTCCGAACCCAATGGATCGACCGCCTTCGCAAATCCTGAAAAGATAAACACCCCTGCCAGCGCAAAGCGGCACAGGTTAGTCCATACTTTCTGAATAATATGTAGTTCTCTATCCTTCAAATTCTATCTTAATCAATCCAAAAACAGAATAGTTAATCATATCCATATAATTGGCATCAATGCCTTCCGAGACCAATGTCTGACCGGCAAGACTCTCAATCTGCTTGGTACGGTAAATCTTCATCAATATCAAATCGGTATATGAGCTGATGCGCATACTCCGCCATGCTTCATCGTAATCGTGATTCTTGGCAAGCATCAATTCCAATGCTTCCTTCGCATGCTTGTCATAAAGAGCCAATGCCTCTTCCACCGTAATATCAGCAGACTCTGCATATCCCAGTTCCAACTGTATCAACCCGACAATACCATAGTTGACAATAG
>CXUA01000159.1_pt1 | contig 32091 bp, 27 predicted proteins | sample 941471 | NCBI WGS metagenome assembly CXUA01 (sample SAMEA3493468, study PRJEB9703) | human gut metagenome | biome: ENVO:mammalia-associated habitat; material: ENVO:feces | place: Bangladesh | collected 2010-01-06
AAACTTGTCTATTATAACATGAATAAGGCAGAACAATTGGCTTATGATGAACATATCAATGCGATTATGATTCAGAATGATGTATTGAGTACGGCAGCTATGGAGGGCCGCCAGGAAGGTCTTGCCGAAGGCCGCATGGAAGAGAAGCAGGCGAATGCCCGGAGGATGAAGGCATTGAACCTGCCGGTCGAAACCATCTGCCAGGTGACAGGATTGTCCGCCGGAGAGATAGAGAGCCTGTAGACTCCGGCTTTTCCATTTTATTTCGCGTTCCTCCTTATCCATTCCGTCGGCGGCACATAGTCGCCGATTTTTGTCATGCTCCTGTTGTGTCCGAAGTATACATTGCCCGTCTCGCCGTTGCGGTGTTTGGCGATGATGGCTATCCCCAGCCCCTCTGTCGGATATCCGCTCTGCTTGTCCGTTGCCAGGTGTGCCAGTGCCGGGTGATAGAGCAGAACCACCAGGTCGGAATCCTGCTCGATGGCGCCGCTCTCACGCAGATCCGCCAATTCCAGGCGTCCGTACGCCCTGTTTTCGGAGCCGCGGTTGAGTTGGCTCAGCAAGATGACCGGTATGTGCAGTTCCTTGGCCAGCAGCTTGGCTTTACGGCTGGCCTGTGCCACCTCTTGTTCCCGGTTCCGGTTGTTCTGTTCGGTGCGCATGTCGCACAGTTGCAGATAGTCGATGATGATAAAGTCGCACTTGCCTTTGCTTTGCAGCAACCGTGCGCTCGAGCGTACCCGGTCCATGCTCATATCCGGGTTGTCGTCTACGCAGATGGGCAGTCTTGCCAGTTCTCCTGCGGTCTGCCGGGCTTGCAGCCATGTTTCCTGCGACACTTTTCCGCTTCGCCAGAGGTGCGGGTCCACCTCTCCTGCCGACAGGAGCCATCGGTCACCCAACCGTTCGCCCTGCATCTCGAGGCTGTACACCACCGTATGATGTCCTGCCGCTGCTGCGGCTTTAGCCAGATGGAGCGCGAAGGCGGTTTTTCCCACTGCTGGCCGGGCGGCGATGGTGATCAGGTCATTGTTTTGCCATCCGCCCGTCATCTTGTCCAGTTCGGTCAGTCCGGTAGGGATGCCGGTCACTCCGTCCTTGTTTTTCCGCATTCGCCCTTCCGCTTCCACCAGGGTGGCCTGCATCAGAGTGTCCATATCCCGTAGTTGCCGGTTGTGTCCGCAGGCTCCTTCAAGCCTGTCCAGCAGGTTGTGAGCATCCACCAGCGTGTCTGTCAGGTCGATGGTTTCATCGCCGGAGAGGGTCAGCAGCTTGCTGAATCCCACGATCATTTCTCTTCGGATGTACTTCTGGTGCACGATGCGCGCATGATATTCCAGATGTGCCGAACTTGCCACCCGGCTGCTCAGTTGGGTGATGTAGAACGGCCCTCCGGCATCGTCCAGCTTTCCGCGCTTGCGCAGCTCTTCGGTGGCGGTGAGGATGTCGATGTTCGTACCGGCGTGAAACATCGCCTGCAGTGCGGCATAAATCAGTTGATGACGGGTGACATAAAACATTTCCGGTTTCAGCAGTTCGTCAACCAGTGCCATGCCTTCTTTTTCGATCAGGCAGGCTCCGAGGATGGTTTCCTCGAGTTCGGGTGCTTGGGGTTGTAGCATAATGATTTGGATTTGTGGTGGGTTTAAAACTCATATTCATTCAGGAACGCTTTATCTGCCAGATACGTGGCCGCCTGTTTGCAGAAGCGTATATCTTTTTGGTGGGCATAATATTCCTCGATGTTTTCCAAGGCCAGCTTCTTCTCCGTTGCCGTCAGTTTTTTCCATTCTTTCCGGGCACGGGCTATGTTTATCTTGTCCTTTTGGGTGATGCGGTGGTAGAGGTCCCAGAAGTCGTCGAAACCCTCCGTGGCATGGTTGCTCCGGGTGGCGGCCGCCTTTTTCTGTCCGGTCCAGAGGTCATAGTCTATCACCCGTAGCAGGGTGATTCCGGCGGAGTTCTCCACGGCCTCCATGATTCCGGATTTAAACAGGGTTTCGAAGAAGTGGCGGGTGCGATAGCGGCTCCATCCCAGCACCTTTTCCCAGTGGCTGTAGGTGTATACCGTCTCTCCCCGTCGGCAGATCATCCGGTTGCCTTGCACACAGATCTCCGTATCCGAATAGTTGACCAGCGCCAATACGCGTATCCACGCTTCCAGATAGCCCTCTGTGCCCAATCCGGCTTTGAGGAAATCTTCGATCAGGGATTTGGGGATCAGGATATATCCTTTTTTCAGAATTGTTTCAGTCGATGCGTTCATAGTATTTCATTTTACAGGTTATCGAGTGTACCGCTCTTTCCCGAACGGTGTGACAAAGCTAAGCACGGACAGCCGGTGATGCAAGAAAGTGATGCAGAGTGCCGCATTACGGCGCAAAAAGTCACAGGGTCCTCTGCAGGGCAGTGCACGCTCTGCGGGGGTGAAACCGAGCCTCGTCCGGGCCTTTCCGGAACCTCTGTTTCCATCATCCGGAGCCTCTAAACCACCAACACGGACACCAACATGCTTTAGTACTCCTAATGTGCTGTTGCTCAGCTTTCTGTGTGGATGAATTTAGAGGCCGCCAACATGCAGACCTGCACATAAATAAATAATAAACAAAAGATATATAAAATATATCAGTCGAATTTGCGGTCGGCGAACAGTTTTTGAACCCGATCCGCGGGGTGCTCGCGCAGCCACTTGTACACCGTGTCGGGCATTCCCCAGTGACGGATCACGATACAGATCTGGCGCGGCGTCAACAGTGTGTTGGGACGCTTGTATCCCGCTTCCAGCAGTTCGGCGTACAGGTTCGGATAGCGTTCTATCTCGTCGCGCATCCGTTTGCCTGCCGAGCGGGGATAAACACAGGTTGTGAAATATGCCATCGCCACGTCCGACAGCAGGCAGCTTCCGTTCAGCAGCCAGTCAAAATTTAATTCTTTCATAATTGTTGCTTTTATTTACGTGACAAAATTACATCTCTCTTGTGTGAAGTGAAAAACTTTTTTACTGTCACGGCGTTGCTTTTCAAGTATGACATGCGAAACACAGAAAAAAATAGTATCTTTGTATCCACAGATGGGTCTGTTACTTATCTCCGGAACAATAAAGAATATGAGCGATAAAATCTATCCTATCGGAATACAGAATTTTGAGAAAATCCGTAAAGAGGGTTTTTTCTATGTAGATAAAACCGCATTGGTTTATCAAATGGTGAAGACGGGGAGTTATTATTTCCTGAGCCGCCCCCGTCGCTTTGGGAAGAGTCTGCTTGTTTCTACTCTCGAGGCCTATTTTCGGGGAAAAAAGGAACTCTTTGAAGGACTGGCGATGGAAAAGCTCGAGAAAGAGTGGATAGAACATCCGATATTGCATCTGGATTTGAATATAGAGAAATATGACTCACCGCAAAGCCTTGAGGATATATTGGAGAAAGCCATTGTGTCATGGGAGAAACTCTATGGAGCTGAACCTTCGGAGCGCTCTTTGTCTCTGCGCTTTGCCGGTGTCATAGAGCGTGCCTGTAAACTGACGGGGCATCGTGTAGTCATTCTGGTGGATGAATATGATAAGCCCATGCTGCAATCCATTGGGGATGAAGAATTGCAAAAAGAGTTTCGCAAGACCTTGCAAGCCTTTTATGGAGCTATCAAAACAATGTATGGATACATCCGGTTCGCTTTTCTGACCGGTGTCACCAAGTTTGGTAAAGTGAGTGTGTTCAGTGCTTTGAACAATCTGATCGATTTGTCGATGGACGAACGTTACGTGGCATTGTGCGGCATCACCGAGGAGGAAATACGGACCAATCTGGATCAAGAGTTGTACGAACTTGCCGACAGGCAGAGGATGGGTTATGAAGAGGTGTGCCGTGAATTGAAGGCATGCTATGACGGGTACCATTTTGTGGAAGATTCGATCGGCATTTACAATCCTTTCAGCCTGCTGAATACGTTCTATAAAATGAAATTTGGAAATTATTGGTTTGAAACGGGTACTCCTACCTATCTGGTAGAACTCTTGCAGATACATCACTATGATCTTCATAAAATGGCGCATGTGGAAACCAATGCGGATGTATTGAACAGCATCGACTCTTCCTCTACCGATCCTATTCCCGTAATTTATCAGAGTGGTTACCTCACCATCAAGGGGTATGACCGTGAATTCGGGATTTACCGTTTGGGATTCCCGAATCGCGAAGTGGAGGAGGGGTTCATGAAGTTTCTGCTTCCTTATTATGCGGACACCAATAAAGTAGAAGCCCCGTTTGAAATTCAGAAGTTCGTGCAAGAGGTCCGTGCCGGGGACTATGATTCTTTTTTCCGCCGTCTGCAGAGTTTCTTTGCGGATACCCCTTACGAAATGATTCGTGATCGGGAACTGCACTATCAGAATGTGCTTTTCATCGTCTTTAAGCTAATGGGATTCTATACGCAAGTGGAATATCATACCGCTGAAGGGCGTGTCGATCTCGTTTTGAGAACAGATAAATTCATTTATGTGATGGAGTTCAAGTTGGATGGCACTGCCGAAGAAGCTCTCCGACAGATCAACGGGAAGCATTATACGCAACCTTTTGCGACTGACGGCCGTAAGCTTTTTAAGATTGGCGTAAATTTCAGTGCCCAAACCCGAAACATCGAAAAGTGGATCGTTGAATCCTGATATTTAGTAACGATTAAAAAATAAAATGAACGATAAGAAGAAACACCTAAGGCGGTGCTTCAGCATCGCTGCGCACGAATATAAGGCTTTTTGCTACAATAACAAGCGATGAACTATATTTCTTAAATGAAAGAGCCGTGAATCAAAAACAATAAATATGGCAACTATTTTGTATTTTAAGAGAATTGTTTTATCTTCGCAGCAACATGCTTACCCCGCTTCCCGTCAGATCAGCGCGCTCAGGGTAAGCTTTTTATTTTTATACTAGTGGCTGTACGTACACAAGTCGCCTACATACTTATATTGAGCATGATTGTGTATCTTTTGGATATAATCAATCCTAACCATTTGTTTGTGACAAGGTTTAAGGATTTATTAAACCGTTACCCTTCAATTGATGTCCGGGCAATGGGATTTCCTGCAAATTGGGAGAATGAAGATATTTGGAAATAGGCAACGCTGTTGCCTGAATTGAACTAAGCCGCTCCGCACTGCTATCTATTTTTCCCTGTCGACAATAAGTTCTTCCCCGCGGTATATACGGCATATCCTTGATTCAATCCTGCCGTGTTCCTTTTGCTATCGCAAAAACAAAGGCAGAAGACAACATAAGCATTATATCGCTATTGAATTCCGCCTATAAAAAAATAAAATGAAAGAGCCGTGTGAACTAACAATGATAAAACAGAACTACTGTTTGCAAATTCACTTTTTAATATTATATTTGCAATAAATAAGTAGCTATGATAGAAAGGATATTAAAACAGAAGTTATTAGAGATGACAAACAAGTATCCGATTGTCACCCTGACGGGACCTCGGCAGTCGGGTAAATCTACTTTGTTGAAAACATCTTTTCCGGATTATAAATATGTATCTCTCGAAGACCCGGACATGAGGTTGTTTGCAACCGACGATCCCAAAGGATTTCTTGCGACCTATCCTGATAAGACAATCATTGACGAGGTGCAACATGTTCCCTCGCTATTTTCGTATATTCAAACCTACACCGATAATGAGAATCGTGAGGGGATGTATTTATTGGCCGGATCACATAATTTTCTATTAATGGAAAATGTGAATCAGTCATTGGCGGGCCGGACAGCTATACTCAAACTCTTACCTTTCTCTCATCGTGAAATGAAAGAAGGCGGTATTCTTCCCAAAAATGTGGATGAAGAGATATTCAAAGGGGCTTATCCGCGTATTTATGATAAAAATATAGAGCCGGATGATTATTACCCGTTCTATATCCAGACGTATGTTGAACGGGATGTGCGCCTGATGCGAAACATTGGAGATTTGAGCAAGTTTATCCGTTTTTTGAAATTATGTGCCGGACGTATCGGACAACTGCTCAATCTTTCGTCATTGGCTAATGAATGCGGTATATCGGTGACAGCTGCAACGGCTTGGATTTCGATATTAGAAGCGAGTTACATTTGCTATCTACTAAGGCCGGATTTTAACAACTATGCCAAACGATTAGTAAAAACGCCCAAACTTTATTTCTATGATACAGGGTTGGCCTGCTCCTTATTAGAGATACAAAATGCGGAACAGATCTCGACGCATTTTTTGCGTGGCGGTCTGTTTGAAAATCTGGTTATTAATGAATTTATCAAGGAGGCATATAATAAAGGTGCGGAACCTAATTTGACTTTCTGGCGGGACAGCACCGGAAACGAAATAGATTTACTACGTACCGAGGGTGGTAAACAATACGCTTACGAAATAAAATCGGGGGCGACCTATTCGCCGGACTTTTTCAAGGGTATCTCCAAATGGGCTAAGTTATCAGGGGCTACGCCCGACCAATGCTTTGCCATCTACAATGGGGACAGGGAAATGAAAACGTCTTTGGGTGAAGTTCTCTCTTGGAAAAACAGCAAGCGATGAACAATATTTCTTAAATGAAAAAGCAGTATCTTCGCACCAACAATTTCCGCCACGCCTCTTTACAATGCGTACCAGGGCGGAACTTATTTTTTTATATACCTATGGTAGCATATACTAAGCAACCCATAAGCATTGCCCACTATGTAGGTTGACTGATGAAGCTTACCCACCCCTTTCCCTTTTAAAATACCCCAGTACCGTGCAAGGCGACAACTTGTGGCGGTCGTGGTAGCGTGACTCGAACTCGTAGCGGGTGCAGAGCCAGCGGCAGAAGCAGCGGTAAGTGATGCGCAGGTCCAGGCGCCGTTGCAGGTCTTCGTAAAACAGGGCGATCCGGGTGAAGAAGTCGCTTACCTGCTTTCGGGCGATTTTCCGTTTCCGGGGGGCTTGTGCAGAGGCGGCCTGTTCCTCCCGTTCTATCAGGTATCGCAGCACACGGATGTCTTTTTCTATCTTATCTTCTTGTTCGTGCAGTCTTTGTTGTTTCTGTTCCTTTTTTCTTAATGACTCTTTCAGGTCCTGGATGCTCTTTTTCATCTTACTTTGAGGTTTGTATGGGATGGCTGGATGCCAATGTTTGTTAAAACGACGTTAGGATCGGCAAAGATATACAAAAAGTGTACAGCATATCGTCCCAAGGATTGTTACGTAAAGTCTCTTTAGATGTATTTTGTAAAGATATAGGTTCGGTTATCCGGCTTTCTGTACAAATTATATTTAAGGGGATATTGTAAATTAAAAACAATGAATAAGATGAATGAAACATTAACAGTATTTATGATTTCGGAGATTGAAAGGTTCCGTGAAGAGGGCCGTGAGTCCGCCCGGCGCATTTACCACAACATGCTGCGTTTGCTCAGGGAGAGCGCTGGAAAGGAGGAGATCGGATTTGAAGAGGTGACCCCGGCGTTTCTGGGGAATTACGAATTTCTGCTGCTTGGCCGGGGGCTTAGCTGGAACACGGTGTCTACTTACATGCGTGCCCTGCGTGCGGGCTACAACCGGGGGATGAAGGGGCGTCCGGGATATGTGACCGGGCTTTTCGACAAGGTATACACCGGTACGCGCTCCGACGTGAAGCGTGCCGTGGATGCCCGCACGGTGGGGCGTATGATCCGCATGTCGGGGTGTCCGGATGAATCGGCCTCGGCGAAGGCTGTGGACTGGTTTGTGCTGATGTTTATGCTGCGGGGCATCCCGTTTGTCGATCTGGCACACCTGCGCAGGAGCAATCTTGACAAGGGGGTGCTGACCTACTGCCGGCATAAGACGGGGCAGGAGGTCAGCATTACCGTGCCCCGTGAGGCGATGGACATCATCAACCGGAGGATGGCGGAGAACGATCATCCGAGCTACCTGCTGCCCATCCTGGGACAACCCCGTACCGGGCAACGTCGGCAGGAGAAGGTGCTGACTCCTTATCAGGAATATCAATGTGAACTGCGCAACCTGAACCGCCGGCTGGAACGGGTGTCGGTGGATTTGAGATTGGGCGGCAGGCTCAGTTCATACACCGCGCGTCACACGTGGGCCACGATTGCCTTTCATCAGGAGACGCCCGTGGGAGTGATCAGCCGTGGGCTGGGACACTCTTCGGTGAAAGTTACGGAAACTTACCTGAAACCTTTCGGTGATAAGGAAGTAGACCGGACAAACAGGAAGATACTCAACTATGTGCTAAGTGCGGTTTGAAGGTAGAATGGATTGATGGTATTACGCTTATAATCAGTAGTGTAGGTAGTCTGTTACTTTGTAGGTAACGGCATCGCTTTATTGCTGCAAAATTGGACATTATTTTTCACACAAACAAATAAAAAGGCAAGTTTTTCAATAAAAAGATAATTAATTTTAAAAAAGATGCATGCTTAGCATTAGTTTTCCCTATTTTCTCTTAAAAAAGCAATAAGAAGGGTTGTCCGCGTTGGTGTAATTTAACGTGGATGAACATTTTATTGCCATCATCGGATGCCTTTTATTGTTTAAATCTAATTATTCGGTTTAGAACGCTGTCTGTTTCAGATATTTGTTAAATGCCGTTACCTACAAAGTAACGGTCTTCACAAACAAAACAAAAAGTTATGCTTACAATTTTAACCCAGGAGGCTATCAGGGTGCTTCGTTACATCTATTACCGTGATGCCGGCATATCTTGTCCTCCTGATTCTTCCGATTGCGTTTTCCGGAATGTTTCTGTCCTCCTTCCCCTGTTGGAGCGTGGAGGGCTGATTCGCTGTATATGCCCGGAATCTTCCGATAGTCCCGTTTCTTATGAACTGTGCAAGCCTTTGGGCTCCATCGACCTGCTGTCCTTGTTGCTGATCCTGCACGAGGGGGTGTGTCCGGTTTCTTCGGATGTCGACGAGCAGCGTGTCTATGGCCGTTATGGGTCGGTGGCCTCCCGTATGGGGGTTGTCAACCAGATGATGCGCAGCATATTCAGCGAAATCCATTTGACAGAACTTTGTTTGTAAACCGTTTTTTAGAGATTGCCGCCATGAACAGAATTTTACTGCTGCTCGGATATATCCTTTTGCTCTCCGCACCGGTCTGCGGTCGGGGTGTCGGCACACGTGCGGTTTCGGACTGCGATTCGTTGCACACGTTCCGTTTTGTACAGGGGCGTGACGTTCTGTATGCCGACTATCAAGGCAACAATCACGAGCTGAAACGCCTGTTTGCCGCCGTCTCTTCTTTCCGTGGCCCTATCGCCGACGGGAAGATGCGTATCTATGTAGACGGTCATTGCACTTCGGGCGGGAGCGTACACGACAATCTTTGGCTGGCCTATGTGCGTAGCAGCCGTGTGAAGTCCGAACTGATCACCCGCAAGGGCATGAAAGAGGAGTATTTCGTGACTCACAACCATGCCGTATGCTATCCCGGCGAAGAGCGCGACGTGGTGATTGTCTGCCTGCGCGAGCCTGCGGGTGCGGATACTTTATCCGCCGCCCGCCGCAACTATGGCATGTATGCCTCCCGATATCCGCTTTTGCCTCCTGCGGTCCCATCTGCTCCGGACAACCGCCCGTGCCCGCCCCCCATTCTTTTTGTACCGGTCGGTCCGGCCGGTCATCCCGGTACGGTTGCGGGGTCGGGAGCAGAAAACCCGCATCGGATGGTCTTCTCCCTGAAGACGAACCTTGCCGACTGGTCGGGGCTGACGGCGGAAGGCCGCCTGGGAGCTTTCAGACCCAACCTGGCGCTGGAGCTTCATTTTGCCCGCCGTTGGTCGGTGATGGCCTCTGCGGCGTATTTAGACTGGAAAGGCGGGCGCGATCACCGTTTCTGGGGCGTCTCCGGCTACAGCCTCGAGCCCCGTTTGTGGCTGAAAGGTGACGGGCGTTACCGTTGGTTCTATCTGGGTGTCTACGGTCAGTCGGGCGATTTCGATTACCGTCCCTCGCCCGCAGGCGATACGGACGCCACAGGCAGAAGCCGCACCGGACGTTACCGGCATGCGGGACTCTCCGCAGGCGTGTATGTCCCCCTGTCCCGTCATTGGGGCATCGAGGCGGGAGTGCGCGGGGGATACCTCCATTCGTCCGCCAAGGCTTATGATAACGAACCTCCCCACGCATACTATCACCATCCGGCTTCCTTCGTCCGTTGGGGCCTGACGGGGATCAACCTGGGGCTGGGATATAGGTTTTAGAAATACAATGGGAATATGATACTCAAACTGAAATACATACTGAAAGCTGCCTTTCTTTCCCAGCTTCTCTTCTCGTGTACGGAGCGCTCGCTCGAACCGCGTCCGGAACCGGAGCCGGTTCCCATCCGTCTCTATACGGGTATCCGTACCCGTGCGATGGTGGACGTTTTCGGCGATACCCCGGTGTGTGTCGCTTACGGTGTACGTACGGGACAGTACGACGGGAGCTGGGACGGCATTGCCACGGACAACGAGATCCGCCTGATGCCCGAACGCTACTATCCGTCGGACGGCTCGGCGCTCTATCTGCGGGGATACTATCCTCCGGCACCGCTGACGGCTGACGGGCGGCTGACTTACCGCCTGACGGGAGAAGAAGACCTGATGCTGACGGGCGAACAGAACGGATCGCTTTCCGCTCCTTTCGGGGAGTCCGACAGCCAATCGCTCCTGTATCGGCACTTGCTGACGCAACTGATCTTTACACTCACGGTAGAGGCCGAAGATACCGGGGCGCTCCGTGTGCGGTCGCTCCATCTGAATGGACTGACGGACGAGGTGACCCTCTCCCTGGCCGAAGAGTCGCTCTTGCCGGGTGAGCGCACGGTGAGCGTGCCCGTTTATGAAGCGGGCGAAGAGGCGGAGGGCCTTCCGTTTGACGGCAACAAGCTGACGCTGCCGGGCTATGTGCTGGTGCAGCCTTCCGCTACGCTGACCATCGACCTGGTGCTTTCGGTAGACGATGACCGGACACACGACCGCGAATACCGTGCCCTTCCCGTACGGTTCGAAGGCGGGGAGGGGGAAGGCGGAACGGCTTATACCGTCCGGGTGGAACTTCCCGATCCCGTCATTCCCGATCCGGTGGAGATTGTAGCTGTCGCTACGGTCGGACGGTGGCAGGAGGGCGACTCCGGCAGTGGGGAACTGGTGGACAATCGGTCTGCCGAAACAGAACAATAGACATATTTATTAACTATAAAACTTTTAGAAAACAATGAAAACGAAACTAAGTGTGGCGGCTATGGCCCTTTTGCTGGCAAGCTGCTCAAGCAATGACAATGACCTTTTGCCCGAGAATCCGGTGAACGCGACTCCTATCCAAGTGTCGCAAAGCGTGCAGGGCATGGTGAAGACCCGCGCGGCGGTGGGCGTAGGCAGTGATGTGACGGCTACGGTGCTGGTGGCTGACGGTGATCAGGCTGCTGATTGGACTAAGTTTTCTCCGGTGCTTGCCAATGAAGTGAAGGAAGACGGCGGACAGAACAAACTGACAACCCGTGCCACGGTTTCCACCGCCTCTTTCAAGGCGGGTTCTAAGGCCACGGTGTCACTCAACCCGATTCTTTATTACCATACGACCGACGGCACGAAGTCTTGGCTGGCGGCTGTGGCTCCTGCGGGAACGGTTAGCGGTACAACGGTGACGATTCCCCAAACAGACGGGGAGCAGGACGTGATGCTCGCCGACGCGGCGGAGGCCGGTAGCAGCAGTAGTCAACAGAAACCTGAACTTACGTTCAAGCACCTGACTACCCAGCTCAACTTTGAGATGAAGCTCACCACTCAGGCAAGTGGTGGCGAATGGAGCGGACAGACCGTCAGCTTAAAGAAAATCAGCGTGCAGGACGCACAGGTGCCTGCAGAGGTCAACGTAGCTCCGGCTTCGGGTAAGGCCGGTGTGAGCAAGTGGACGGATGCCGCTGTGATGAATGTGGGTGGTATTTCCAGTGTGGCGCTGGGTGCAGATGCTGTGCGGGTAGGTAATCCGTTGATGATCCAGGCTTCGGGCCAAGTCGTGATCGATGCGGTGATCTCTGTGGGAGGCACTGATATCACTTTCAGTAATGTGACAATCAAAAAGCAGGATAATACAACAGACCTGTCTACCGAGGCCGGTAAGTCACACCTGATCACCCTGAACGTGACCGAGCCTCTGACTCCGGAGGATGCTACGAAGATGACCGTAACCGCCACTGTAACCGACTGGGTAGCGGGTGATGCCGGCCATGCCGATCTGAACTGATTCACATAAAATGTCTGCCATGATCATGAAACGCCATATTTCGCTTTTTGTCTTTTTCTGCCTGCCGGGAGTTTTCCTGGCAGGTTGCTCCGACGCGGACCGTTCCTCGCTGATGGGTGAGGAGGAGGTTCCGGTGGAGCTTTCCGCTCTGGAGGGCGATGTATCGTCGAGGGCGGCGGTCTCGGCAGGCAGCAAGCCTCAGGCGGAGTTTGAGGCCGCCATGGTATTTTCCCGAACCGGGGGAGACTACACCACTCCGGTGGTTGCTGCCGAAGAGGGTGTCTGGAAAGGAACTGTCGGGATCAACGGTGAAGTCAGTTGGGGCAATGCCGGTAAGGATGCGCCCATTTATCCCCGTTGGGGAGCTTGGCTCCATCTGGTAAGCTACGCCCCCTATGCCGAGCCGGATAAAGCCGCTTCGGGCAGTGGAACGGGCACTTATGCCGGTACGGTTTCCTTTGTACTCACAGGGCAGACCGATCTGCTTTACGCTTCTCAGATACAGGGAAACCGCTGGGCGGACGGGCACTTTCCTTCACTGGTGTTCGACCATCAATTGACGCAACTCTCTTTTCAAGCGAAGAAGACGCTTCAAAACGGGGTGTCGGTATGGGTGAAGAGTATCACGGTGAAGGAGGCGAAACCGCTTGCCTCGTTGAAGCTGGCTACGGGAGAGGTGACATTCTCCACCACAACCGAACATCCCCAGGGACTGACGGTGGATCTTACGCAGAACGGAACCAACGGAGCCGGGCAAGGAACGGAAGTGACCGGCCAGACTGCAGTCTCTGTGGGGCAACTTTTACTCCCTCCGTTGGAAGCCGGCGGAAACAACGGCAATGGAGGCGGAAGCAACACGTATACGCTGAAAGTAGAAACATCAATAGGTACATTCGATAATGTGTCGCTTACGTTCGGTGATTCCAACGCAAGCGGGAAAAATCCGTTGCAGGCGGGCATGTCACATGCAGTGACGCTGAACATCGGCGACCATGAACTGGGAATCACTTCGGTAACGGTGCAGGCGTGGGCTCCGGTGACTGTTGACGGCACTCTGGATGCGGATTAGATACATGAATTTAAAAAAAGATAAAACGAACATGATGATTAACCAAACGAAATATCATTGGCTTATGGCTCTTCCGGCATTGCTGTTGGCTGTCGGATGCAGTGAAAGCATCTTGCCCGAAGGACAGGATACCGGGGTGGCGGAATTGCAGGTGTCGCCACAGGTGGTGTTGACACGCGGCGCGATAGATGCCGGTTCGGATGCATCGGCTGTAGGGACTGCATTAGGAAGCATCGCGGTGTATGCCAACAGCACAACGACGAATAAGAAGACGAATAACTATGGGTTGTACACTTACAACTCTTCGGCATGGGGCAACAGCGCGACCGATAAAATCTATCTTTCGGCGGAAGAGGCTACGATCTATGCGCATTATCCGGCGTATCAACCGGGTAGTAGTGGTGAATTTCAGAGTGGTAGTACTGCGCTGAAGGCCACTGGTTCAAGTGGTGAATACACTGATAATTCCACGATCAATATCTCTGTATTTCCGGGGTCTACCGGAAGTGTTAACGCCAAGATCGACTTTCAATCCACTGACAATTCGGACAGTCAAACCAGTACAAAAGATAAGATTCTCGCAGCCTCCGGAGAGGTGGACTATATGTATGCCGATCAGGGAAGTACCGGAGTGAAAGCCAGCTATAAAAACGGTGATACGAATAAAACCGGAAAGGTGACGCTCACCATGAAGCACGCCCTTGCGATGGTCAGCTTCCGGGTATATGCGGATCATACCTATAAAAATACCGGTACATTTTCCAAACTGGTATTAGCCAATAAAAGTGGAGATACTAAAAATGTACTAAATAATGGGGGTACCAACCCTACAATGAAAATTAAGGATGGTACGATCACTGCAGGTAGCTCTCCGGTCGCAGTGACCTATACACGTGATATAGCAAACTATATGTTGCCCAAAGCAGCGAGTAGCGATGCTTCTGCTGCAACCACCGCCAAAAATAACGCCAGGAAAGCCAGTATCCTCGTCCTGCCTGAAAGCACGGCCGATAAGTCGACCGTGGAAGCTACGCTGACGATTGACAACCAGGATTATAAAGTCGCCCTGCCTGGTAGCAACAGTGCATGGGAGGCCGGAGAGAATTACCTGTACACCGTCAAGCTCAGTGGTTCCGAACTTGTCATTTCGAGTGTGACCGTGACACAATGGACAACGGTTGCGTCAAGCACTGACCTGGATATAAAGTGATAGAAGAAAAACTCAACAAGATAATAGATGAAGAACGTATTCATTCTTTTGCTCCTTGGGACCGCATCCCTGTTTTGCATAGCCTGTTCCGGTGAGAACTCCGTTCTCACCGACGGCGATGCCGTCCTCTTGCAGCCCGGTGTTCATGCCGGTGCCACGCTCGCCTCCACCCGTAGCATGATCAACGATGTTGGTACGGGTGCAGACCGGATCAGCACCATTGGCATCTACCTCGCCGCTGCGGACGGCAGTCTCTATCCGGGCAGCAACGCCGGGGGAGCGACCTTCACGAAAGCGGCCTCCGGTACCAATTGGACGAGCACTCCTTCTACCTACGTCAGCCTCGCAAAAGCAACGGTCTATGCCTGGGCACCCGCCACGACAGCCTTGAAGAGCGATGGCGGCAGTGGTAGCGGAGGCAACAGTGGTAGCGGCAGTGGCAGCGGTGGCAGCAGCAGTACTGTCTTGCCTGCTCTCCCCGTCAGCGTGCCTGCCGGGCAAACCTTCGACGGAGGAAATACCTACGACTGCTCTACCGCCGATTATCTTTACGGTTCCGGCAGCGCTACCGTAGGTTCGGCTACGGCGGTTACCGCCAACAGCCTGTCTGCTTCGCCGACCCTCTATCTGCAACACGCCTTGTCGCAAGTCGTGTTCCGCATTCAGAACGCGAACGACCGCACCCCGGATCCGACATACGATTATGTAAAGAAGATTAAGCTTACGGCAGCGGGCGGCGCTACTCCTTTCTTCTGCACGACTGCTTCCGGATCCGGATCGGCCGGCACGATGTCCCTGACGGATGGCGCTTTGTCCGGACTGGACGCGGTGGGTGAAATCTCTTTTACCCCATCGGCCCGTCCGCAACAGGTCGGCACCTCGGGCCCCGTTACAGTGGCCTACGGGCTGGTGGCTCCGAAGGTTGAGGCGGCTTCGGGCATGCGGGTGACGTTGACGCTGACACTGGGTGAACAAAGCTCGGACGCTACCGAACGGAATCTTACCCTCTCGACCGATGCCTTCAACCCGGCATGGCAGAAAGGATACCGCTACGTCTATACCTTGACGCTCGGCGAACGGGGAATCAGCCTGCAACCTGTCGATATAAAAGGGTGGACGGAAGTTTCCGGGGGGAGCAGTGACGTAGATCCCGGCTGGCAATGAAACAAATGATTCAGAACAACAAATGATTCAGAACAATAAATGGTTCAGAATGACAAATGACAAATGATTCAGAATGACAAATGATTCAGAATGACAAATGATTCAGAATGACAAATGATTCAGAATGAATGATTCAGTATGAAAACAGATAGATTATACCAAACGGTTTTAGGCTGCCTGCTGCTTACCGCAGGCTGTTCGGACAATGCGCTGACCCCTTCGTTGCCCGAAGGGACTCCGCTTACGGTGTCCGCCGCGATCTGCGCTTCCGGTGAAGGCCGGGAGTCTGAGACCCGGGCGGCCGTGGCAGCCGGGACCCGTGCCGTGGCAGCCGACAACGGTTACGACCGCAGCACCTTTGCCGCAGGTGACAAAATCCGTATCATCCGCTCGCGGAACGGCTCGTCATCCACTCCGGTGGACTATATATTGAACTCCGCTTCTTCCGGCAGCAGTACGGGCGAGTGGAAACCTTCGGTGACGGGTACGGAGCTGCTCGTTGAGTCCGGTGCCACCTACCAGGCGAGTTACCCTATCGAATACTCGGGTATCCGTGCCGACCAGCGAAAGGCGGGAGGTGAGGACTACCGCCTGAGCAATCTGCTGGAGACCCCTGAGAAGGTGACGATCGGCCGTGACGGAACCCTCTCCTTTACAGGCGAAAGCGCCTTTGTGCACAAAGGCGTGAAGCTGACCCTGAAATTTTCGGGAAAGAACACACTGTCCAAGGATTTTACGAGTATGACCGTAACCGGGAAGGGGCTTTACTCCGGAGGAGCAAGCAAGGATGAAACCGTCTACCTGTATCACCCCGGCGGTACAGGCGATGCGAAATATACCTGGCATGGCATTATCGCCCCGCTTACTTCCCAACAGTCGATACAGGTATCGGTGACGGATGCTAACGGAGTGGTCTATGACGTCACCCTTACTTGCGCAAGGGCGGCGAACAGCCACTACACCTATACGCTCACCCTGAAAAATAATGTGTTGGTTCCCACCGGTCAGGAGATCAAAGAGTGGCAAAGCGGGGATTCGCATACAGGAACCTTAAGTTGATGTAACTTAGTTTGATGTAATATTAGTTGATGTAATATTAGTTGATGTAATATTAGTTTGATGTAACCCCATGAAAAAGAAAAAGAATAGAATCCTATCGGTATCCGGGGCGGCTCTCTGCCTGTTCTTCCCGGTTCTGCTGGCCGCCTGCTCGCAAGAGGATGCTTTGCCCCGTCCGTTGGAAGTATCGGCGGAGGTGGGGAATCCCGCTACCCGTGCGACGGATGCGCATGCCGATGATTATGATAAAAGAGAATTTGTAGCGGGTGATGTCATCCGGATTACGGATGGCACGAAATCTGCCGACTACCAACGGGTGGTCACCGGCACAACCGGCACCTGGCAACCCGCAAGCGGACAAACAGCGCTTACCACCACCGGTAGTGAAACGTTTACGGCTTCGTATCCTACGGCGTTCACCCGGATTCTAACCGATCAGCGCACAGCCACCAATTTCTGGCAAAGCAACCGGCTGACGGCTAAAGGAGTACTCGATGGCAATAAGGCTACGTTCTCGTTCGCTCCGGAAGCGGCGAAGGTGACCCTGGTGGTGAAGTATGGAAATAAGGATAGTGACAAGAAGCTTCCCGGCACGGCAAGCCTGGAGGGTACGGGGATTGCCACCGGTGCCTCTACATCGGAGACGATCAACGCCTATGGCGCCTCGGCAGCGGGAACTTCCGCTCTGCAGCATACGTATGTGGCCATTGTCAAGCCCGGTTCCCGAACGTTTACGATCAAGGTGAAGGCCGGCGACACCGGTGAAACGGAGAAGAGCTACATCGAGAAGGCGGCCCATACCTTGAAGGCCGGATACAACTACCAGTATAACTTTACGTCCACCAATGAATTGATCCTGAACGGTATCACCGTAGAACGATTCGTAGAGACAACGGAGCAGGACGCGGGAAACGCCACTTAATGAAGAACAGATACGAAAACAGATATGAACCTACAAAAATACAATCGAATGAAGAAGCCGGCGAATCGCCTCTACATGGCGCTTGCCCTCGGAGCGGGGATATGCCTGACGGCTTCATGCGCCTCGGACGACGGATTCGCCACCGATGAAGGCGCACTGGAATTGCAGCGGATCGAAGTGGAGGGAGAGGAGAGCGTCACCCGTGCGGAAGCAACCGCTATCACCGAGGTGGACGTGTATGCCACCACTACCGCACACAAGGCGTATGGAGACAATCCACTGATGAAATTCTCCTTGAAAGAAGGAGTCTGGACTCCGGACAAGCAGACGATCATGAACAGCACTTCGGGTGATGCCTTGCTGTACGCCTATTATCCTCCCGCAGCCATCCAAGCGTCCGGTGACGGTGAACATACGACGGCGGTGAACCTTCCATCGTCATTGACTGATTTTCTCGCTACCGGGCAGGCCGATTATCTCTACGGTGTGGGTACGGATACGGGGAAAGCCCCCGTCACGGCAACACTTTCCTCGAGAACCGTCAGCTTCAAGATGAAGCATGCGTTGGCCAAAGTCAGTTTCCGTATCGTGAAGTCGGCTTCGGCCACCGAAGCGCTAAAGCTGATACAGGTGGATGTGCTGAGCGGAACCAACCGTCTGCGGACAGGCATCGGGACGATGAACCTGAAAAGCGGATTGCTGAACAGTCTGTCGGATATTTCGACACTGACACTGGCGCAGGCGAGTGGCGTGGAATTGAAGCTGAAAGAAAACCAGAAAGGACCGAACGTGACCTGCCTCGTGGCGCCGATGGCGAAAGAAGAAACGGTGCTCTCGTTCCGGCTCAAGGTATGTGTGGACGGAGAAGCTGCCGCGAAAGCGCATGCGTTTGAAACCCAATCGGTGACAGCGCAGTGGGAGGCGGGAAAGCATTATGTCTATCTGATTACGGTGGACAAAATGGGAGGTAAGCTGAGCTCGGTACAGATAGAGGACTGGAAAAACGATGCGAACCAGAACACGAGTATCGGGATTTAGTGGAAAACGATCCACTTCGCGTTACTCTGTGTACTCTGTGGTGAACTAAAACAAGAAACGATGAATAAAAGACTGAAACTTTGGATAGGGTGTTGCCTTTGCTTGCTGGGAGCGCCGGGACTGACAGGATGTTCGGAACAGGCTCCCGGGGTACCCGGCACGGAGGAGGGAGATCCGGTATCGCTCTGCTTCTCTCTTTACCGGGCGGAGGCGGACGAGGCTTCGACCCGTGCCGACGCGGCAACGGATATGACGGATGGAAAGACTTTCTGTATCTATGCTTTCCCCGCAGGTGCGTCTACCACGACGACGGAACCGCTGGATCATAAAGTATATACGGTAAAGGGTGGAGTGGCTACGGGCGAACTCTATCTGTATCGCGGAACGTACGACCTTTACTTGGTATCGTACAACTCTTCGACGGAAGTGCCCGAACTGAAAACGGACGGTACGATTCAGGTGTCGAACGGAAAAGACTTTATGTACACCAGCCTGAAAGGGATCGTGGTGCAACCCAACCAAACGGGAGAAAACATGATGGACGTAGTGCTGCCGGCTCCCTTTAAACGCTTGGGAGCACAGATCAAAGTGAGTGTGGCGGCAGGTGACTTTCAGCCGGTTACTCCTACCAGTCTGGTGGTGAACTCCTTCGAGATGGGAGGACTCCGGGCGTCGTTGCCTTACACGTTGGGTGGTACTACCTGGGGGGCGGTGGCGAATGAAACGTTTGCCACTACTCAGTCCTTCACCGGATTCACGAATAATACAGCATCCCATGATATAAAGACTTCACGAGAAAGTACACCGGTTGTGGTGCTTCCGGTAGACGGTTCGGCTATGATTCCTTTTAAAGTGAACCTGACGGTAGGCTATAATGATAACGGTGTAAGTAGAAAAACGACCAATACTTATCCGGCGGAGATCCAGAAGGTGTTGCTGCCGGGCATGACCTATATGTTCGCCTTTACACTGACTTTCTACGGCATACTCGACCCCGCTGACTTGACGTTGGCGATAGGCGAATATGAATCGACCGTAACGCTCGATTCGGATGAAATGGGAAAATAACCGGCATATTCATATACAATTATCATATTTAGAATCAGATCAAAACAGAATGGCAAAAAGACAATACATACGACGATGGACGGGCAAATGGGCACTCGGTTGCCTGCTGGCGGTTTCCGGCCTATGGACGGTTTCCGGCTTGCTGGCGGGATGCAGCGAGGAATCCGTAGAGACTTCCGAGGAGTTTCGATTAGTTCTGAAACTGCCTCCGGCGCTGACGGTGGATACCCGCGGAACGATTAACCAGATCCCTGTTAACCGGATCTGGGTGCTGCAATACGTCACCGAGAGCGGAACGTCAACGCTGAAGAACAAAGCTTTTTTTACGGTTCCGGATGATCAGGCTGGGAAGAATCCTCCTCCGACGATTGAGATTACAACCGGCGAAACTACTTTCACCCAAACGAAGAGTCGCTTCTATGTCATTGCCAATGCGGAAGAGTCGTTCTTGAAAGACTTCACCGGAACCGAAGCGGAACTGAAGGCGAAAACGGTGGCCTTTTCCGGTTATACCAACCAGCCGTCCCTGTTGACATCGGGGCCGCTGGAATATACGCCCGATCTTAATAAACAGGGTGTAATACCGCTGGTGGTTCCCTTGCGGCGGGCTTACGCCACGATTTCCTTGTCCTGGAATAAAAAGGGAGACCTGGCAGCCAATAATTTGAGTAGCCTTGTCGTCAAGTCCGTCTCCCTCTACAATGTACCCGCACACATGGCGCTCTATACGCGGGGAGGCGGAAGTATTAAAGATAAGTATCCTGCGGATAAGGATGGTTCTACGGCTATCACATCCACAACCGGAACTCAGATCACTACTGATTTGAGTCCGTCTTCTCCTTGCAAATTCTATATGCCGGAAAACTTACGGGGAATGGGGACAGCCGCCTCGTTTATGGAAAAGAGCATTCCGGCTAAAGGGCCGGACGGAACATTGGACTATTGTACGTACATCAAGCTGTCGGGTGAATATAAGTATGCAGGAGCATCGGCGCCTATCGGCGTGAACTATCTCCTGCATTTGGGCGGTAACCTGATGACTGACTACAACATCCGCAGAGATTACCTTTATAACCTCACCGTCAATATCAGTGGCGCCAACAGCGCCGATGTGCGTGTGACGATCACGGACGGCAACGTAGTGATGTTTGATGCTGTGGAGGTGCTTCCGGTGAACAATGTAGTTTTCAAATAAAAGACAGAAATGAACTTGATTCACCACAGATTACACCGATTTTCACAGATCAACACCGAATCTTTGATTCGATTGAGCTTGATTATCAGTGAAATATAAATAATTAATCGGAATATAAATAATTAATCAGTGAAAATCCGTGTAATCTGTGGTGAACTTAAAACAAACATACCAATATGAAACATACTTCTAAAAATCTGTGGAAGCTACCGGTGCTTGTCTGCCTATTGGGCATGGCGGCTTGTGAAGAGCGGGCGGATGTCGTGCCGGTCGATGCGGACACAAAGCCCGTGGAGGTATCCCTGTGTTTCGGCTTTGCCGATGAAGAGGACGGGTATAACCTTCCTTCCTCTGCCGACACACGGGGGAGTGATTCCGGGCAGGACGGTGCGTTCACTGCCCGGCCGGTGCCTGCCGTGCGGACCCGTGCAACGGAACCGAGTCATCCGGATGCGCTGTACCAGTTCTATTTGATGCAATATACGGCTGAAGGGACGCTGATGGGCAGTGTGCAATCCAAAGAGCAGATCACTGCGGGAACGGATTTCTCTACCCTGGTGACATTGACACCGGCCACGAACTGCCAGTTGGTAGTGATTGTCCGCGGGAAAGGAAATACGACCCCGAGTATCGGCGGCAGCCTCGCCAATGTGCAACAACAGGTGATGGACGCCGATCTTTTCAAAAAGACGATTCCCGCCGAAGGTTTTACGCAGGATGATATCAACAAGATGCCTTATATGCTCCATCTGCCGTGCGTGAACGTGACGAGCGATGGTAAACTTCAAAGTCCGGACGGGAGCTATGACGCCCGTCTGCTGCTCAGGCGGCTGGCAACACGGCTGACGGTGAACTGGGAAATAGATGCTGCGCTGAAAACCGCGGGCTATGCCCTGAAAGAGGTGAAACTTTGCCAGATCCCCGCAGCCTTCCGGTTGCTTGCATCACCGGTGGAGACGCAGTGGGGTATGACCTATCCGTCCGAAGTAGTTGAGTTTATCGATTACTATCGGCTGACGAATACCTCAGAGTTGGCGGCGGGAAAGAAGACCGTGTGGATACCTGCCAACGTGCGCGGCACTTCGGCGAAGGCCACTTCACCTTATTACCGTACAAAAGAGAATGCCCCCACCGCCGCATCGTATGTAGAACTGGTGGTGGACAATGCCGTCAAGAAAGAACGGCTCTATTATCGTGCTTACTTGGGCGGACAGGAATCAACGGACTTCAACCTCTATGAAAACAAGGATTACACGTGGAAACTTTCCGTCAAATCGACGGCTTACCAGACGGATAAACGCATTCAACTGCTGGACCAAAGTCCGGTGCAAAGCACCAATCTGGTGGAGACATCCAACTGCTTTATGATGAAACCCGGTACGAATATCTGTTTTAATCCGTATAAGCATGAAGCGAAGATGAATGGTTACAATGTTCCGCTGAGTGGTTGGAATACACATCTGACGGATGGTTCGACGCTGGCCGATAACAAAAAAATAACGGATGTTAAGTTGGTCTGGCAGACGAAAGACGATGCTACATCGGGCGATTTGGTGATGGGGTATGCCATCAGTGGAGACGACCATTCGAATCTGGCGCGTATCACTGACGGAGGTGATTTGCAAAAAGCCCGTATCCACGTCAAAGTGCCGGTGAGCAAAGGAGGAAATGCCTTGATTGCCGCCTATTCCGGTAGTAAAATAGTATGGAGCTGGCATCTCTGGATAACCGATTATGTACCGCAGGGGATTACTTCCTCTGTCACTTATGCCCAGGCACAACAGATGACACAGAACGGAAGCGTGCATCAATATGCCACTGCGGCTTTCAAAAGTGGTGGAACGCATGTCGGGAAGGTGGTTATGGACCGAAACCTGTGCGCGACTGCCGGAGGATTTCCCGGTGAGAATGCTTCATTGCTGGAATTTGCAAGGCGGATAGGCTATTTGTACTATTGGGGACGCAAGGATCCGTTCTTGGGGTCGACAGACGGAACGGCGAATGAACTCAATGTTATTTATGATGGAGAAGGACGAGGGGTACAACTGGGAAAGGTCGCTTACTCCAATATTACATTAGTAAATGGTAATACGCTGCAATATGTCATTGAACATCCCGACCATATTATAACAGGTTCGAGCAGCGATCAGAACCAAAGCAAATGCTCTTGGTATAGTTTGAATGAAACTACTGCGGAGTATCAGTATTTGTATAATAACTCCAAAACACTTTATGACCCTTGTCCGGCAGGATGGAAGACTCCCCATAAAACAGTGTATGATGGCTGGAGCAAGAACCTGGCATATTGGTTTAATGTGAATGGAACGTTTGTGGAAAATGGTAGTACACACGACCGGGGTGGACGTCTGTATAATGTATCCGGTGGGAATGGTGTGCCCTCTCCTCGTACAGAAGATAATACAGCCTGGTTTCCGGTTACGGCATACCGATCCTTTAGCGATGGAAAATTGATATTTAATGGAAGTGCAGCCGGATACGAAGGAACGAATACGATAGCAAAGAATGGCAATAATTACCGGATATATTATACAAAAATAGCAGCAGGAGAATTGAGTACTCCGAATAATGCTTGGGGAATGATTGGTGAGCCTTATCCGTTTCGATGTGTACAAGAATAATAATGATATGAAACAGATTTGGAAGAATAAATGGTTAATGCTCTTGGGAGGCATGACGCTTCTTGGAGGGTTGAGTGGATGTGAAGATCGTCCGGAGGGTACTGTTCCTTTTCCTGAAGGTGAAGAGGTGACGGTATCGCTGGTCTTCGGCTTTGCCGAAGATTCAAATAATGAAGCGCCTCAACGGCTCGCCGTTAAAAACAGGTGCTGCCGCTTTTGATGTAACTCAGGCAGTGGACGCAGTTACCCGTGGCGTCCCGGCCGTTCCCACTAAGCTGTATAATCTGGAGATACTCCAATACGATAGAAACGGGACCTATCAGACTGGTAAAAGTTATGGTGACGTAAACCTCGGCACCCACCTGGATGTGACGCTGAATGTGATGAATGACTGTCAATTGCTGGTGGTGGCACGTGGAAACAAGGATGCGGTAAAAACTTTAGTTGGTAAGAATCTGGAAGATACAGAAAGTACAAAGGGGGTAAAGAGTATGGATATAGATGCTTCGATAATCAATCAGATCGATCCTTCGACAGCAGACGCTATCGACGCCATGCCTTATGTGCTCCATCTGGAACATGTAAACGTGGTGACGGGAACTGACGGTAAGGCTGTCATTCAGAGTCCGGAGGGCAGTTATGATACCCGCCTGTTGCTGAAGCGCCTGGCTGCACGACTGACGGTGAACTGGAACTACACCGTGAGCGGTTATGAACTGAAACAAGTCCTGTTGCAGAGCGTCCCGTTGAACTATACACTGGTTCCCACAGCAGACTCGAATGGCACTTATCCCTCTATTCTGGACCAGTTTCATACAGTAGAGATCGATATGAGTAAAGGCAATTCTTATTCTTGCTGGATCCCGGCCAATGTACGCGGCGAATCTCCTGCGGCAAACTCCGATCTGCAGCGCACGAAAGCGAATGCGCCGAAGGGAAGCTCTTTTCTGAACTTTGTAGCCGTGAATACCACGGATCCCAAAAAGAAACTGGATTATCGTGTGTACATCGGCGGGAAAACGTCCTCGGATTTCAGCCTGAACAATAATACGGAGTACAGCTATGCGGTGAGTTTTAGCCATACGGGTATCCCGACGAATGACAAACGTGTGACCTACATCGATCCCGTGCCCGCTTCGGAGAACAATGACAATCCGGTTCCGACGGCCAATTGCTTTATGGTGGCTCCTGGTGGAGGTTTCTGCTTCGACCCGTTGGCTTATCAGAGTGACGGAACAGAGAAAACGAATGAAACCTTGAAGGGCTGGTGCCAACAGCAAGGGGGAGGCATCGTTAAGGTGAAACTTCTCTGGCAGACGAAAGAGGACGGGGACATCGGCGAGCCGGTGATGGGTATCGTCAACTCTGCTGAGGATCATACGAACATTGTAGACATCAAGCGTACGGACGGAACGGCAGTGGGACAGAATCCCGTTACCGATAAGGGGCAATGCCGCATTTATTGCCGGGTGGCTCCGGGCACGACGGGTGGAAGCGGTGTGATTGCGGCTTGTGATAGTAATGATAGCATACTGTGGAGCTGGCATGTGTGGGTGACGGACTATCATCCGGACGCTACGGGTAATGTGGATGTGCAGGAACCGTTGACTAAAAGAAAACTGAAGTTTACGTATGGCAACCATCCGGATCAACGGCCGATGATGGACCGTAATCTGGGGGCTATGGCAGGATATACAGGAGTCCTCCTTCGGATGTAGAGAAGTTTAAAACACATGGTTTTCATTATCAGTGGGGGAGAAAAGACCCGTATCCGAGCAGTTATTCGAACAAACCTATAACAGAGGTTACGCTTCCTTCTCCGATAGAGGAACCGATAGTGGGAATTATGAGTTTATATAGGCCGGATGGAGTGAAGTTTTTACCTTTCGATCCGGGAGTAGACGCTACGGCAACTTATCGTACAGCTTATCAGAATCCGTTGAACATATATAAGCAGAAGGATGTGCATAAATGGATAACTGATCGGGACAATGCATATATAAATGCCTGGAACAGTCCCAAAACGGTTCATGATCCGTGTCCTGCAGGATGGCGTGTAGCACAGATAGAAAATTATCTTTCATTGTTTAGTAATGCGGATCAGGCAGTGAAAGGGGAAGGACATGGTGCAAATGTGCAAAATTCAAACACTCTGGGTAAAGATGGAGGAATGGTGCTTGCATATGATAAAAATAAACAAAAGACAACATATGTTAGATTCACGGGGTATTACTACTTGAATACTCAATTTTACTACATTGGAACCGCGGCTTTAATCTGGTGCGGAAACAAATTGGCTAATTCTGACAAAGGAGAGAGTGTGAGTTATTTCAGAATAACAAGTACTGCATCAACAAAAGCTGATATTGTTCTGTCCGGTCATGAACGCGAAGCGATTCCTTTGCGTTGCATACAGGAAAAGGACTGACAGAAGAATCAATTCCGATCTTTAACATACTGGAATAACGGAAAACAATTTCGATCTTTGTGCATAATAGCGATGATCTAAAAATAAAGTGGATATGAATGTAGATTCTATGATCTCTCGTAAACTTCCGATTGGAATACAAAATTTTGAGAAACTCCATACAGAGGGTTACTTCAGTAATCTGAACCAGTTGCAGGACATCAGCCTTCATCCGGCTTATACTACCCTGTGCGAACGGACAGACGTACGAGGAAACGATGGAAAAGTTTACCCGCCGATATGACGGTTATCACTTCAACTATCGCAACTGGGAGGGGATGTTCAATCCTTTCAGTGTGCTGAATATGCTCTCGACGGGTCGAAAACGGTACACGATCCTTGTCCGGCAGGCTGGCGTATACCCGCAGAAGCAGATCTAAAGGTGCTGGCTGGTTATAATAGCAGTATTCCAGCCACTGCGCAGTCAGATGGAGGAATGTTGCTGAAGTATGACGCAACGGAGAACCGCACTTATTTGAGGTTCACCGGATATCCGATAATATAATCGCGGTTGCTGGATAACAGGATTATGATGCGCACACCACTCGTTGTGTACAGGAATAGGAACTGATTACCACACAGTAACACAGAGTCGATCTTGTAGGGTCCACTCCGTGCTACTCTGTGATGAAAGCATTAAAACAAATTGTCTTTTGAGCAAAATTCATCTTCAGTTGTTATTTACAGATATAAGATAATCCATACATAAAATTAATATCATGGAGAAGAATATTTTCAAACTGGACAATGAACAACTGAAGGGAATCGCACACGCATTCCGGGAGAAAGTGGAAGAGGGATTAAATAAGAATAATGCTGAAATACAATGTATTCCTACCTTTATTTTACCTAAGGCGACCGATGTTAAAGGCAAGGCTTTGGTTCTGGACCTGGGAGGTACCAACTATAGAGTGGCAATTGTCGATTTCTCAACCGAAAAGCCAATCATCTATCCCAATAATGGTTGGAAGAAGGATATGTCGATTATGAAGTCACCCGGTTATACCCGTGAAGAGTTGTTCAAAGAGTTGGCCGACCTGATTGTTGAAATAAAGCGGGAAGAGGAAATGCCTATCGGTTATTGTTTTTCTTATCCGACCGAATCGATACCGGGAGGCGATGCAAGATTGCTTCGTTGGACCAAGGGGGTAGACATTCGGGAAATGGTGGGACAGTTTGTTGGGAAACCCTTACTCGACTACCTGAATGAAAAAAATAAAATCAGATTTACAGGAGTTAAAGTGCTGAATGACACGATTGCCAGTTTATTTGCCGGGCTTACCGACAAAAGCTATGATGCTTATATTGGCCTGATTGTAGGGACAGGTACAAATATGGCAACTTTTATTCCGTCTGACAAGATAACGAAGTTGGACCCGGAATGTCACGTACAAGGCTTGATTCCGGTCAATCTGGAATCGGGAAACTTTTATCCTCCCTTCCTGACTGCGGTGGACGATACTGTTGACGCAACTTCTGACAGTTTGGGTAAACAGCGTTTTGAGAAAGCGGTATCCGGCATGTATCTGGGGGATATCCTGAAAGCAGCTTTCCCTTTGGAAGAATTTGAAGAGAAATTTGATGCAAGGAAACTGACTGCTATTATGAATTATCCTGATATACACAAAGATATCTATGTTCAGGTAGCCCATTGGATCTATAACAGATCGGCCCAGCTCGTCGCTGCCTCTCTTGCCGGATTAATCGCATTGCTGAAATCGTATAATCGAGATATCCATCGGGTTTGTCTGATTGCCGAGGGCAGTCTTTTCTGGAGTGAAAGTCGGAAAGATAAAAACTATAATATCCTTGTAATGGAGAAATTGCAGGAACTTCTTCGTGAGCTTGAACTGGAAGATGTCGAAGTTCATATTAATAGTATGGATAATGCCAATCTGATAGGAACGGGGATTGCGGCATTATCCTGATTGTAGACAGTTTGTATTTGTCCTGATGAAATATTCATCGGGGCAAATACAAACAGTAAACCTCGCCCGTCGAGGTTAGTCTGACCGGGATGGACTTATTTTGCGTAGAGTGGATGCGCCCGGATCGGGCTTCTACATTGCAAAGAAAAATCGAGATGACGATGTTACCGGCCGGTAAATTAGCGATTATCTAATTTGAGACAGCTTTTTCGGGGCGAGGTGTTTTTTTATTTCTGTTTAGAAATGCTCCATTGACCGTTCTTGCAACTGACGCTGATCGTATCGTTTTTCCATTGGTTGTCCGCACGTTCGAGCAGGATACTTCCTTCAGACTCGGGTGTGTAGAGTTCTGCTTGCACAGAGTCGGCAGCAAATACGATGTAAGTGGCGTAAGTAGCGTTGTCTTTTTGGGTTTCGCTGATTTTCAGTCCTGCTTCGAAGGGACGAATACAATCTTTCTTCACTTCACTCCATACGTATCCGGCAGAGCCGACGCAACCGTGTTCGTCTTTATCACTTCCCGGTATAACTGCTTCTTCAGTCTTTGCTTCGCTTGCGGTGTCCTGTCTGGCTTTATTGGATTTGCATGCCGAAAATGCTATTGCCGTGCAAAGCATGGCCGTCCATAAATAAGTTTTCTTCATAATAAAAGTTTTTTCCTTTCTATTAAACTTTATGTTTTGATAATTATATTCTATAAATGCAATAAACCTTGCATTACTGCTTGGATTACATTGCTTTTTTATTGTATTCGGTTTAAATTTTATTGAATGGGAAGGATCATAATAGAAATTGAAAAATAGAGATTGCTAACATTCAGTGGATTAACCTCAAAACAGGGTATGCTCTTGGTTGTTTGTCAGTCTAAGTTAAATCGGTCATAAAGGATCGATTTAACTTAGACAGGAACTTACTGTATGATTTTTCCTTCTTCGGTAATCAGAAGGATGGTTAGTTCTCCATTGGGGAGCAGCACATCGCAGTGGCGGTGGCATTGTTCAATCAACAGGGAACAGAAAGCCTGCAGTTCGGTTTCAGGAAGGATGTTCCAAAGTTCACGTGCCAGAATGATATGGTCGATTGCCTCTATGCTGGAGGGGGTACATCCACACCGTCGGGCAATTTCTTTGAGGAACTCCTTGTTCATGGTGACTTTCTTGCTGTGTGTGTCGAGGTGCCCTTCCGCCAGTTTCACAGCTTTACCCATCATCACTCCCAAGGTCAGCCGCGAGATGCCGAGTTCGGCTGCAATTCCGATCGTTTCGCCTATGAAATTGCCATAGTGTACAAAAGCCTGCGGCGGAAGTTCCGGATAGAGATTGCGAATATATTTTTCGCTTTTGGCTCCCGAATTGATGACAATACGGCAAGCACCTGTAGCACGTGCCACTTCCATCTCCTTACGAATGGAACGGACGAAAGCTTCGGAAGAAAAGGGTTTCACAATACCGCTGGTACCGATGATGGAGATTCCGCCTACGACACCCAGCCGGGGATTGAAAGTACGTGCGGCGACTTCTTCACCTCCGGGAACTGAGATGGTGACATGGATGGGAGCGTTTGGCAGGTATCGATAGTAGTACCGGATGCAATTCCTCAGATTGTCGATAATCATTTGCCTGGGAGTAGCGTTAATGGCCGGACCACCTACTTCGAGCCCGAGTCCCGGCAGGGTAACTGTTCCTACACCCGGGCCACCATGGAAGACGAACTCCCATGTTTCCGGAGTTTGTACAGGTGCGTTATTAGCCTGTTTCGCTTCTGCGAGGTTCAGGGTTAAAGTGGTTACAATCGGCAGCCCACTGGTCACATCGGGGTCATCTCCTCCATCTTTGATGACGGTAGCGCTGACTTCAATTTTCTCGTCGGAGAATGTTCCGGATACGGATTGGCAAGGAATTTCAATCGTTTCGCCACTGGGAAGGACGGTATGGATATTCCGGTTAAAATCCTCGAGTATGGGATTTTTCAGTTTCCGAAAAGCAGCTATGGCAGCGGCTGCGGCACAACTCCCGGTAGTGAGTCCGCTACGCAATGGGAAGTAATCGGGCAGCATTTTCTCAAGGGTACGGCGGAGACTGTTTACTCCGTCTACTGTTATATCGTAATATTCTAATTCGGGATGGAGAAGGATGTAAGGAGTTGCCCCATATTCCAGGATCATGTCTTTCTTTTCGGTGAATCCTCCGGACTTCCCACTCTCTTTCAGGACGACTGCCTGGGGAGACAGTTCTTGCAGGAGTTGGGGCAGATTCTCCGTTTCGGGATGATAGTACACCAGATGATCTTCCGGGAATCCGGCTTGACGGGCTATTTCACGGGAGCTGTCACGGTCGAGAATACGGAAGTAACATTCATACTTCTTCTTGGTCCATAAAGATTTGAATCGGGCGATGGACTGGACACCTGTCAGGAAAAGAAATCTGTGACCCTCTTTTTCTTTCTTCAACTCGCGCAACAGATCCCGATTGTCATATTCAAATTTAAAAGGCAAATCATCAGGGTCGCAGTTGTCTTCGAAAATCGGGTTGAGGTAAGAGCGGTCGTAAATGCGTTCGTATCGAATGCAGGGAATGCCGAGATCATGCGCAACATCGGTCACTGTATCATGCAGCTTTTCGGCAAAGGGGTGGGCGGCATCTATTAAAAGGCGAATGTCGTTTTGGCGACAGAAAGCTTTCAGGGTTCTCCGGGTCATGGCGCCGCTCAGGCGTATGCCATGATGCAGGTAGATATCCTGTTCGTCACCTTTGGTTGAGTAATAATAAGGTTTCCCGGCTTCTTCGATTACATTGACGGCAGCCCGTCCTTCAGTGGTTCCTCCAAATATAAGTATCATGATTATTTACGGAATAAGTGTTTAAATTGGTGAGAATATAGTCGTGACAGTCCTTCCCGATTATCGATGGCATCGCCTACGACAATCATGGTAGTCAGAGTCAGATGGTTTTCGTTTACGATCTTAGCTAAATCCTGTAATTGTCCGCGAAAGATGCGTTCGTCTTTCCAGGTCAGATGATAACAGGCAGCTACAGGTGTAGTGGGCGGATAGTGCTCGAGGAGCTCTCGTTGAACTTGATCGACTACGCCTGCGCTGAGGAAGATGCACATGGTGCTTTGCGAACGTGCCAGCAGGCTGAGTTTCTCTTTCTCGGGCATCGGTGTACGACCTTCACCGCGAGTGAGGATGATGGTCTGTACCCTCTCCGGAATGGTGAATTGGGATTGGAGAGCAGCGGCGGCAGCCTGAAATGAAGAGATCCCCGGAGTGATGTGGTAATGCATACCATATTGGTCGAAGAAATTCATTTGCTCCTGGATGGCACCATAGATACAAGGGTCGCCTGTATGCAGACGGACTACCAACTGTCCACGGTCATAAAACTCTTTCATCAAGGCAAATTGCTCTTCGAGAGTCATGGAAGCCGAACTGCGTATGGTAGCACCGGCTTTGGCACATTCTGTCAGTTCGCGGGGGACGAGACTGCCGGCATAAAGTATCAGGTCGGCTTCTTCGAGAAAGCGACGTCCGCGTACGGAAATCAGCTCCGGATCGCCGGGACCGGCTCCGACAATTTCGATGTGCCCCTGACGTACGGAGGCGGCGTCCATGGCGATGGCTACAGTAAAGTTAGCGCCTTTTTGTTTGGGCAGGAGTAAGGGACCGCCTCCGGAAGAGAGTAGGGCAGAGGCTTCGGATACACTGGGAGTACCCATGTGCTTGTTGACCACTTCACTTGGAGTGGGCACCTCTATTTTGCTGAGTTGACTGGCGGTGTAAAGCCGGGTCTGATAAGCCTCTGCAAGTAGTTTGAGCACCGGTTCGTCTTTTTTTTCTTCAATGGAAGATACGGTACGTATGGCAAGAGGGATCATGTTGGCTTGCACCACAACATCCATCAGATGGGTAATGACGGTATCCACCGGATGGGCATCGCGGGCCAGTCCGACTCCCATATGCAATACCGGTGGGACGTAGTAGAGTGCCGGAGTGTCGGAGGTGTTGTAAATGAATGGAGTGACAAGCAGGAGCAAGTCATATTTCCGGAGATCCATATCCTCAAATTTGTAGAATACATCGACGTGAGGAGGC
>CXUA01000086.1_pt1 | contig 31752 bp, 20 predicted proteins | sample 941471 | NCBI WGS metagenome assembly CXUA01 (sample SAMEA3493468, study PRJEB9703) | human gut metagenome | biome: ENVO:mammalia-associated habitat; material: ENVO:feces | place: Bangladesh | collected 2010-01-06
CATGACGTCATCTACGGTGATTTGTCCTACTAGTCGGCCTATACTGTCAAGAACAGGAATGGCAACCAAGTCATATTTCTCAATAATTTGTGCCACTTCATCGATAGGGGTGTCTACGTGTACTGAGATAGGATCCTTCTGCATTACATGTTTTACTTTAGATACAGAGGGAGATGTGATCATCTTTTTCAGTGGAAATATTCCGCGAAGGCGTTCATCATCATCTATTACATATACATAGTAGATATCGTCGAGTTCTTCGGCTTGTTGGCGCATCTCTTTCAGACATTCGGGCATACTCCAGTTTTCGTTGACGGTTACCATTTCCGTACCCATCAAACCACCGGCAGTATTTTCATCATACTTCAGCAGGTCGACAATGTCTCCTGCCTGCTCGATGTCTTCAATGTGCGAAAGTATTTCTTCCTGTTTATCCTCATCCAGTTCACGCATCAGGTCTACTGCGTCGTCCGTATCCATATAGTCAACGAAGCGTTTGGCAATAGTTTCTGATGGCAGGATGTCGAGAAACTCTTTACGAACGTCTTCATCCATTTCGACAAGTACATCCGCAGCTGTTTCATTATCAAGTAATCGGTAGACGAAGCGGGCTTCTTCCGGGTTCAACTCGTTACACAATTCCGCTATGTCAGCAGGGTGTAGGTCGATAAGAAGCTCTTTTACCTTATCGGCATCTTTTTCTTCGATAAGTTCTTTTACGTTGTCAATGTATTCTTCGTTCATAATTACAGCCTTACTTAACTTCCTATAATAATAAGGAAGACAAGTTTTGTATATTACATTTCCTACTTTGTTAGTTCAGTCCGATAATCCGGTTGGTTCTTTATGGATTTTCTATCTGAGAAACTGGTTCTATCGGAACTTTCAGTGCTTGTTCCACCTGATTTGTCAGGTGGATAAACTCTTGTACCGACAGTTGTTCCGGTCGTTTATTAAACAGGGCGTCTTCTGTCAACGGGCAATCTTTACCTAAAATCGGTTTGATTGAATTTCGTAATGTCTTTCGACGCTGGTTGAAAGTTGTTTTTACAATTTGTTTAAATAGCTTGGGGTCACAACCGAGCTCTTGTGTCTCGTTGCGTGTCATTCGTATGACTGCGCTTTTCACTTTGGGAGGTGGATTGAACACCTGTTCATTTACTGTAAACAGATATTCTACCCGATACCAGGCCTGTATCAGAACGCTGAGTATACCATACGTTTTACTACCCGGTCCGGCGGCGATGCGTTCGGCTACTTCTTTTTGAATCATTCCAGTACAGCAGGGGATCAGATCCTTGTTATCCAGCATTTTGAAGAAAATTTGGCTGGATATGTTGTAAGGGTAGTTTCCAGTTAAGACGAAAGGATGTCCGTCGAACAAACGTTGTAAGTTCATTTTCAGGAAGTCATCCTCGATGATGTTATCTTCCAATGACGGATAGGCTTCTCGCAAATAGGCTACTGATTCGTAGTCTACCTCTACAACTTTTACCAACCGTTCTTTCTTAACAAGAAACTGAGTGAGCACACCCATTCCCGGTCCGACTTCCAAAATTGGCAAATCGGGGAATGTATCTACTGTATCGGCAATGTCCTGTGCCACTTTCAGGTCTTTCAGGAAATGTTGTCCGAGAAACTTTTTAGGCTTTACTAATTTCATTTATCAACTAAATAACTACTTTTGCAGCAGACAAAGGTAATTCTTTTAAATGAAGAATAAAGAATTAGGGATGAAGAAACTAATAAAAAAGGCGCTGAAACTTATCTTACCATTGGTTTTGGGAGGCTTTATCTTATATTGGGTCTATCGTGACTTCGATTTTGTGAAGGCTACGGAAGTTTTGCAACATGGCACAAACTGGTGGTGGATGGCTTTCTCGCTTCTTTTCGGCATATTTGCACAGGTATTTCGTGGTTGGCGTTGGCGCCAGACGCTGGAGCCTTTGGGAGCATTTCCCCGAAGAAGGGATTGTGTTGATGCCATTTTCATTTCGTATGCAGCTAGTTTGGTTGTACCGAGGGTAGGTGAGGTGAGTCGTTGCGGGGTACTTGCTAAGTATGACAACGTTTCTTTTGCTAAATCTTTAGGAACTGTGGTTACCGAACGTCTGGTAGATACTGTGACTATTCTTTTGATTACCGGCGTTACGGTTCTATTGCAAATGCCTGTGTTTGTTACCTTCCTTGAGCAAACCGGAACGAAAATCCCCTCATTCATGCATTTACTTACTTCTGTCTGGTTTTACATTATTTTATTTTGTACAATCGGAGTTATTGTACTTCTCTACTATCTGATTCGTACGCTTTCTTTCTTTGAGAAAGTGAAAGGAGTTGTGCTTAATGTTTGTGAAGGAATTATGTCACTGCGTAATGTGAAGAATCTTCCGCTTTTTCTACTCTATAGTTTTTTGATATGGCTTAGCTATTTCCTGCATTTTTATTTCACTTTTTATTGTTTTGCTTTTACGGCACATTTGGGCTTACTTGCTGCATTGGTTATGTTTGTTGGAGGTACCTTTGCTGTAATTGTGCCTACTCCGAATGGAGCCGGTCCATGGCATTTTGCCGTTATTACCATGATGATGCTTTACGGGGTAAATGCGACGGATGCAGGGATTTTTGCACTAATTGTTCATGGCATCCAGACTCTGCTGGTTATTTTATTGGGTGTTTATGGATTGGTGACTATTTCTTTTTTACACCGGAAGTGACGGGGGCGGATTAAATATTGTATGTACCGAAAGATATATATTTAATCTCTGAATCCGCTTTTTGAACTTTTTTTATTTGAATTTCTTCCGGTAATTCTTTCTTTTCCATTCTTTTTAGTAGCTTTGACCTGTAGAAATTGATTTAAAACCTATAAATAATTCATTTATGAGCACAATTCTTGATTTAGCTCCACAAAATGTATGGAAGCACTTTTATTCTTTGACACAGATTCCCCGCCCATCGGGACATATGGAAAAAATTACCGAATTTCTGGTAAACTTCGGTAATAGTCTTGGATTGAAAACTTTTGTGGATGATGCCGGTAATGTGATTATCCGTAAACCCGCCACTCCGGGGATGGAGAATCGTAAAGGAGTTATCCTTCAGGCACATATGGATATGGTTCCGCAGAAAAATAACGATACAGTTCACGATTTTGAGAAAGATCCGATCGAAACTTATATAGATGGTGAATGGGTAAAAGCGAAAGGTACTACATTGGGGGCCGATAATGGTTTGGGTGTAGCTGCTATCATGGCTGTTCTTGAAGATCAGAATCTAAAACACGGGCCATTGGAGGCTTTGATTACGAAAGATGAAGAAACGGGCATGTATGGTGCTTTTGGCTTAAAACCGGGTACGGTGAATGGCGAAATATTGCTTAATCTTGATTCTGAAGATGAAGGTGAACTTTATATTGGCTGTGCTGGTGGTATGGATGTAACTGCTTCTCTTGAATATAAGGAAGTTGCTCCGGAAGAAGGTGATATCGCTATTAGAGTGAATCTGAAAGGTCTTCGTGGAGGACATTCCGGATTGGAGATTAATCAGGGACGTGCCAATGCCAACAAATTGTTGGTACGTTTTATACGTGAGGCAGTAGCAACTTATGAAGCCCGCCTGGCAAGCTGGGAAGGCGGAAATATGCGGAATGCCATACCTCGCGAGGCACATGCTGTAGTGACTATTCCTGCTGAAAATGAAGAAGAATTGTTGGCTTTGGTGAAATATTGTGAAGATCTTTTCAATGAAGAGTTCAAAGAGATCGAAACTCCTATCAGCTTTACTGCAGAACGGGTAGAATTACCTGCTGGAGAAGTTCCTGAAGAAATCCAGGATAATCTGATCGATGCTATTTTTGCTTGCCAGAATGGTGTGATGCGTATGATTCCTACTATTCCCGATACCGTGGAAACCTCTTCAAATTTAGCTATCATCAATATTGGTGAAGGTAAAGCCTCTTTCAAAATCCTTGCGCGCAGTTCCAGTGACAGTATGAAGGAATGTCTGACTACCAGTTTGGAATGTTGTTTTTCTATGGCAGGTATGAAGGTAGAGATGACCGGAGGCTATTCCGGATGGCAACCCGATATTAATTCTCCGATTTTACATGCTATGAAGGAATCTTACAAGAAACAGTTTGGTACAGAACCGGCAGTGAAAGTAATTCATGCCGGATTGGAATGTGGCATCATCGGAGCTATTATTCCTGGGTTGGATATGATTTCATTTGGGCCAACATTACGCTCTCCGCATTCTCCCGATGAAAGAGCTTTGATTCCGACAGTTCAAAAATTCTATGACTTTTTAATTGCTACTTTGGAGCAGACTCCAATGAAATAAATAAATTCCATTGATAGTGAAAAGAGGTAAGCGTGGTGTAAACGCTTTCCTCTTTTCTTTTTAGTGTCTTTTCTACTTTTGAAAACTATCTTTCTTCCTGTCTACTTTATGACGGCCTGTCATTCGGATGTGAGATATTGTCAGTTGCAGCCTGTCTTTTTGACTCCCTTATTGTCCTGTTTTGTCTTTTGATTACCATCCGGGACTCTTTTTCTTGATATACATCAAGAAATGTGTTTTAAAACATGTTTTTATCTTGCTTTTGAGTACAACGTATCTGTTTTGGCTTTACTTTTGTGTTGTAAAACATAAAAAATAGGATAACAAAGTTTTTAGGTAACAGTCTTTTAGGTAAAAAGATTATGAAGATTGTAAGAAGTTTATTAAAGAATTTGGCTAATGCCAATCCTAACATTTGGGGATATGTGACGCTCTAAGCGTTTTTCCCTTCAGGTTTTCAGTGTGTATTAATTAAGGTAATTATTATTAGTATTTAAAGCAATGAAAAAAGTAGTAATGCATCTGCTGGAAAGATGTTTGAGAGAAGCCGGCAGAAATGAAATGATGAAGTGGGGATACACTAAATAAAAGTGTTCCCCACTTTTTTTATTTTGACTCAAGTTTGTTTCGTGTCGTTGAGTTTTGAGGCCGGGTCATTTTTTCACATGGAAGTTTACCTCGCCTCTGATCAGCTCTCCTTTTAATGTGAAGCCTTCCACTACCACCTTAAATTCTCCTTCAAGGTCAGAAGTATAGAATGAAAGTGTGGTATCTATTCCTGCTTCTGTCTCTACAGAGGGATTCCAGTATAGCGTATGGCGGAAATCCGGTCTACGTGATTTTTTGTCAGTAGCGTCTTTATATTCAGGCATCTTAAATGTAACAGGCAGTTGCGGACACTCGTAAACCGTTAGTCGTGAATCGTCACTAAGCTGTATGGAAGGTAAGTCTCCTCTTTGGGTAGTAAGTGAAATCATGCATTCGAATACTTCACCACCAAATCCATAACGGCCGTTATATATTTCGATTTTCTTCACCAATCTGGGATTATATTTTAAAATATCCTCATGGTCATGAATGGGAACACCGTCCAGCAGTACCAATGTATTTCCGATATTGAATCTTTTTTCTCCTTCTTTGAGTACTCTTAATCTACGTTTTCCATTAACTTTACGTATTATCACACTGCGTACGAATTCCACGAAAGTTTCTGTCATTGTATTGAATCGTGTGTATTCATCCAAATTGTAATTCAGATAAGGTTGAAGTCCATAACAAGATTGCAGAGGAATGGCATGATCCAATGAATCGAGCACTGTGACTTGCTGCAGCTGTATACCTATGCTCCTTTCCAACAGTCGTTTTTTATTCCGATAGAGTTTTAATGATGGCAAGTTTTGGGGTAACTTTTCACTGAAGGGTGATAAGATGTTCATTCTGAACGGTTCCCCGTTAATGTTCCATGCAGCGGCTACTACATCGTTCGTTCCATATACATGGCTTGTGTAGAACAGTGTATTTCCTCCCGATTCCACTTGTCCTTGCACATATCGTATATCTTTTCCTACGAAAGCGATGTCGGCTGATATAGGTTCATTTTGTACTTGCTTCAATGTTTCTCCTGTAGGGCTTTCTATCTGTCCGCAGATGATATGCCCTTCATATTCCGGTATCCATTTTCCGGAAAATGTTCCGGGAGTAGCGGTCACTTGTTTTCTCCAGGTGGATTCTTCAAGAGGCGGGAGGGTTACCAGTGAATCATTACGGCTTACCGAGACAGTAAGATCGGATACTTCATCCGGTAGTCTATTAATGGTCAATTCTACGAGTTGGCGTGTGTTGTAGTTCGACCGGGAAGTTTTTATATGAATATTTTCGGTGGTAGCCGGTTTCCCTTTCGGATATATCTCGGCAGAATCCGCTAGTTCAATAGGATCGGAGTCTGATACTCGGAAAGTGTTAATTACAGCAATGGATTTTCTGAAGAACACTTTTTCTCCTTCATTCCTCATATATCGTGTGTATCCGGTCAATTCATAAATTCCCGAAGGAGCGTCTGTAGGAATCTTGACTTTGCCCGAACCGCTCCCATTGTCAAGTGCCAGTTTAAGTTGTGCTTTAGGCCGTTCAGTATTCGATATTTCTATGTATCCCACTTTGCTGAAAGAAGATGGGCGAAAATGTGTGTCAATAGTATAAAATTTGAGCCATACTTCTTCACCGGCCAAATAACACGTTTTATCCGTATGTACGTATACCCGTTCATATAATTCTTCTTGTGCTTGCAAAATCAGACAGAATAAGATAAAGAGATATAGTGTGAAAATCCGTTTCATAATTGCCTCCTTTTGTTTAAGTTATTGATGATCGTTGGGCCAGAATGAAGGCTTGTTTTTACTTCCTCCGTTGGCTTCACATTCTGTACATCTCCGTAGGGCCCAGTGGTCAATGTGAGTGCCTGTACCGACTGGACGATAACCGACAAGGTATCTTATCAGATATGTGCTATAGCCCTGTTCATCCATTTCGCTATCCGACACTTCTTCACAGCCACTGTATAGAGGAGGACGTTTAATTTCGTTGGGATGAATGTATATTCTCTTTTCAGAGATGTTTTTATAGACGCCTACATAACCGATCGTCCTTCGTCCAGGCTGACTGATACAACTAATGTTTCCTTGGATTTCAGAGGGTTGTGGAGTAAAGATTCCTCCCATTTCTTCATTCTGTTGCTGTACATTCAAGTAATATTCATATCCCTCTTTACTCAATGCCCGTTGCTGTACCTGTATGCTGTATAGTACAGTGAATCTGTCTTCATTGACCGGCACATCAAGTAGCTTATTATTTATGATCAGATGTTCTTTCAACTTTTCCGTAGAGCCAATCAATATATTTCTTGATATTTCCTTTTTCCAACAATAGAAAGTTGGATAATTGCTGTCTTCATAGATGCGGTTCATATCCGGATCAAAGTAGCAAGTTGTAATGTAGCTGGCTCTTATCTCCCAGTCTTCCCGATAGTTCCACATGTAGTATTGAGTTTTTCCGGGATCACCATGGGTCGATACCCGTATAGAAAGTGCTTGTTCAGGTTCTGGTTGTATCCACGAAACACTGTCTATTTCAGAAGATACCATCGGTGTGGAAGGAGACGAGGTATAAATCTCTCCGTCGTATTCTATCTCTATTCCGTAGGATACATCATCCTGCAATTCACCGATACTGACCTGGTATTTACCATCACCAAGAGCCGTTCCGAAATCACTTCGATAGCCGTCGCTGCCTACTACAGCAATTCTGGCATAAATGTTTCGATAATCTTCCGGCATGTCTTCGGATAGTGGAATACTTTTGCTTAATGAGAATATGGCTTCTGTATTAGCGATAATGTCGCCGGTTACTACCAGCAATTCTTCATCGGAAGAAGGTAGTTGTGCGTTGTATTCTGAAACACAACCTGTCAGGCAGAGTAGTAACAGATAGATTTTATATTTTGATTTCAGCATGGTGTTAGAATTTTATGTTATACGTAATGAAAGGAATCGGAACTCCGAAAATAGACATTTGGTATCCTTTTATTTGTCCTTCTTCCGGCATATAATAAATAGAATACACATTCTTTCTTCCGGTTACATTGTATACCCCAATCGAAATAGAACTATGTGTCAACAGGGTCAGATGATGGCTGGGTTCTATATTAAAAGAGATATCTGTACGAAAGTAATCCGGTATGCGGTATGAGTTTCTTTCCGTATAGTAAACTCGCATCGATTGCGTTGATTCATCATAATACTGTCCGGCAGGTATGGTAGTGGGGCGTCCTGTGCTATAATCCACGTTGATTGACATACTGTATCGATGCGTAAATTTGTAATTACCTACAAACTTAAAGTCGTGAGGCTTATCGTATTCTGTAGGATACCAGTCACCGTTATTCACCGGTTTCTCAATTCGTTTATCATTCTGTCTCAAGAAGGTACGTGAATACGTGTAACTCATCCATCCGTTGAGCTTACCGACTTGTTTTTTTACCTGCAATTCTACGCCATAAGCATGTCCCTGCGTGTTGATGACGTCAGTTTCAATATGGTGGTTCATAAGTAGCTTTGCTCCTCCACGATAATCCAGGTAATCGGACATTCGTTTGTAATATCCTTCCATAGAATATTCCCAGATGCCACTCGGAGAATTTAGATAAAGTCCGGCTGCGGCTTGCCAGCCTCTTTGGGGTTTGATGTTCACATCGCTCAACTTCCATGTATCCGTTGGCGACATAATGACAGTGTTCGACAACTTATGGATATATTGCCGCATCGAGTTAAATCCGGCTTTGACCGAGAAATTATCTGTGAAGGCATACCGGGCGGATAACCGGAATTCCGGCCCATGATAAGTCTTCATGAATTTTCCTGCTCCTGCAGTGATGGTGTCCGTTATGGTCGATTCGTGTGGGAGCATGCCTGATGCATATTGATAGTACGAACGTGGACCGAGTGCACTGAACAGTGAGTAACGGATACCTGCGTTGACCGATAGTTTGGGAGTGATTTCCCATTCATCACCTAAATAAAATGCCGTTTCCAAGGCTTTATCCTTTTGTAAAACGTCCTTTTTTACAAATGATTCACTTCCTTCAGGTTCATAAGTGCCCGAATTGATATGATAGAGCATGGACTTGAAACCAAAGTTGAGCGTGTGCTTATCGGCCAGTATGTTTGTGAAGTCTGCTTTGACAAAATACTGATTAATATCAAATGAAAGTTTATAAGCAGCTGATGCATTGACGGTCTCGCGGTTATTGTAATCGTAATGATCGTATCCGGCGGAGAAGTATCCTATCAGTTTTTCGTTAAATACAGCTCTCCATCGTGCGGAAGCATTGAGATTATTGTAGCCGTATTTTTCGTTTGAATTGAAAGCGAAACGGTCATGACTATAGTATCCGTAGACATTAAGACTATGTTTGTCATTGAATTTATGTGCCACAATAGCAGCCAAATCATAAAAGCCGGCGGTACCGTTTTTGTATCCGCTTTTCTCCGGAAGCTGCTTCATGATCCAGTCAGAATACGTAGTACGCCCACTTAGTAATACAGACGTTCTGTCTTTGATAATCGGAATCTCCAGATTCAGTTTACTCGTTACCAGACCGATACCGGCCGAACCGGTGAATTTTTCTTTATTGGCTTCTTTACCGGTGATATCCAGAATGGATGAAATACGTCCACCATATTGTGCCGGGATGCTGCTTTTATATATCTCGGCTTCTTTTACCATATCTGAATTGAAGGCTGCAAAAAAGCCGAATAAATGGTTCGGGTTATAGATGGTTCCGTCATTTAGCAGAATTAGATTCTGGTCGGTAGCTCCACCACGTACGTTGAAGCCACTTGAAGCTTCACCTACTGTTTTTACACCGGGTAAAGCCTGTACCATCTTTAAAATGTCTACTTCTCCCAAAGCCATCGGGATATTCTTCAATTGGGTTGGACGCAGTGTTTCTGCACCTAATTGCGTACTTTTCACATTTTGTATACGTCCGGAAGTAATGGTTACTTCGTCCAGCATATGCGTAGTTTCTTCAAGTTCGATGTCCAGTGTACCATCACTGTAAAGCATAATTTGTCGACGGGTATCTTTAATGTTAAGTCCTTTGATATCAATTTGTTTGTGTCCGGTAGGAAGTTCAAGAGTAAAGTTTCCCTTAACATCTGTTGTCGTCGCAATCCATGGGTCCTTTAAAATCAGATTGATGCCTATCATGGGCTCACCGGTTTTAAAGTTAGTAACTTGCCCTTTGAGTACCGCTTTTCGTGGTGATTGCTTGATTCGTACATCTCCCACATTATACACTTTGTTTTCTGAAGATGCCTTTTCAGGTTCTCCGCTTAGGTAAGTATATACGTCACCATAATAACTTTCGCCTTTTTCCGGTTCTCCGGTCAGTTTAGCAGGTAATAGCGTGATGAGTTCCTGCTCTTTCAGCACGAATAAATTGTTTCCGGATACTGACAATTTATAGGGAGTCGGCTCAAGTGCTTCTTTTAATTGTTGCAGGGGTGAAGCTTTTCCTTTCACCAAAACCTTGAAAGGAGCACTAATAGTGCTGAAAACCCTATAGGGTGTATTTTTTTCTACAGTCTCCAATAAGGAGTCAATAGTTATACTGTCAGCAGGAAGTGAGAGGGGGTGTTGAGCCGTCATTTGTTGCGGCCATGCAAATAGTAGGGGCAACATCCATAAGTATGTACTTTTTTTCATCGTGTTTGTTTTGGGTCTATCAATTCTTCACAAAAGTTAGTAAGAGCGATTAATGAGGCATCAGCGTCATGGCGAAAATTAAGTTTATGTTTTCGTGCGTAACGTTTTATCAGTTTATGTTGCTCCGGAAAGATCTTGGCAAACGACTTGTTGTTACTGACGGGATAATATATCCCATTGTATTCCAGATAATATTTTACTCCGTATATGAAGTATTCAGTTTGATGTTTGCGGGTTTTGGCTATTTTTTCTACGTTGATCTGAGCAACGGAGTATGTTTTTCGTGCCAGCAGTCTCAGTCGCTTTCCGTCTTGTAGTAATTCGTAAAATCCCTTATTGAGATCTGTCTTCTTTGTCGGACGGAAATAGATAAATGTAGTATTGTGCAGGTTGACTTGTTCGATTCCTTCATTATTGATAATCATGCTGTAATGGCTGTCAGGAGTCAGTGCACAAAGTTGGTCTTTGTGTAAATCCAAATGAAGATCCAGTCCCGGGTATCGGTTTCCTTTGAAGATAATCTTTCCTGTGGTAAATTCATCACCTTGAAAATAGGGAAGATTGTCGTATTGGGCAAGACTGTATGTTAATTCGATTTCACCATTGTAAATAGTAACATAGTCTCCTGCTGCTTTTAAGTAGTTTTCTATTGGATAAGTTTGCGAGTAAATGGCTTCTCCATTGAATAATAACGCAGTAATGGCCAGTATGTGCCTTAAGTAATGTCGGTTTTTCATAAAATGTTGTGCCTTAGTTTGTGATTAGATAAATGGTTCTTGTTACAAAGATACCCGAAAAAGTTTTGCTATTTTGATTTTCGTGTTAAAAGAGGTTAATTAGAGCCATTAATAATCGTATCACGTTTGCCCTGTTCTCTTTTTTTAAGCTAAAAAGAACAAATCTTTAAACTTTAATTTGTTACTTTGTTAATTATGTATTGATACTTAAACTTTTAATATATGAGAATTAAACTGATTTGTATTATCGTGTTACTTTCTATGGGGATGATGTCATGGACACATGCTCAATCATACGATAGATTATGGAAGCAAGTGGAGCAGGCCCAGCAGAAAAGTTTGCCCCAAACAGTTGTCCGATTAACCGGTGAAATTTATCAAAAAGCTAAAGCAGAGAAGAATTCTCCTCAAATGCTGAAAGCTTATATTTGGCAGATGAAATTTAGGGAAGAGATTACTCCGGATAGCTTTTACGTGTCGTTGAATGGCTTAGAGCAGTGGGCGGTGACTACGGACAAGCCATTGGACCGTGCAATCCTGCATTCGCTCATCGGTAGTATGTATGCTGATTATGCTTCCCAAAACCGTTGGAAACTGAATCAACGTACGGATTTGGAAGAAGAGGCTCCTTCTGTTGATATCCGGGAGTGGAGTAAGAATCAGTTTGTAACTAAAGTAATGACAGAAATAGCCGTAACATTTCAAGACTCTTTGCTACTGCTCGATACTTCCTCCCGAAGCTACATTCCTTTTGTGGAACTTGGAGTAACCAGTGATTACTATTATCATGATATGTATCATTTGTTGGCTTCCCGTGCCATTACTTCATTGGAGAATCTGTCCGGATTTGGCCGTGATTCTTTAATAAATGTACGCATTGAAGAAATTTATCAGCATATGATGAATTCATATCGTCGGACTGATAATCACGATGCTCTGTTGCTTACTACTTTGGATTATTTGCAGTGGAAGAGGCGTACTGATATCGATTTTCGGCCTTATCGTGCTCCGGAGGGGAAACTTGGCTTGACACAGGATCCTTATTTGGCTGCACTGGACAAACTGATTGCCGAAAATAAGTCACATGATGTCTGTGCAGAAGTTTATTTGCTCAAGGCACAGGCGGCAATGGATGCAGGAGTGCCCGTTTCCGCGTTACAATTGTGCGAAGAGGCTATCTCTCGCTATCCGGACTATCGCCGCATCAATGCTCTGAAAGAACTGAAGCAAGAAATTCTGCGTCCGGATCTGACAGTGCAATCCCCGTCAACAGTTTATCCGGGTGAGGAGTTTGATTTAAAAGTCAGCTTTAAAAATTTGAAAGACTTTACGGTAGAGTTGTATGCAATTAATTTACCGGCACGTCCGAATACGGTGGAAGCACCCAATGACGCATTTCTAAAAAAACATGGACGTTTACTTTCATCGGAACATTATGTTCTCTTCCCGTCGGATGACTATAAAGTGAAAGATTCCATCTACCACATAAAGGCACCTGAAACAGGACTGTACGCCCTCCGTGTTATTCCGGGTGTTAAGGTTCGTTCCAATGTTTCAAAATTTCTCTATTCTACTTGCTTTAAAGTTCTTACCCGATCTCTACCTTCTAATCTGAGTGAGGTAGCTATTCTCGATGCTATGAGTGGCAAGCCTTTGCAGGGTGTTGTTCTTTCATTCTTCGATCGACAGAACAAACAACTTCTGACAGCTACTACCAATACCGAAGGGAAAGTACAGTTTGCTTCGTCGGAAAAATATAGGTATCTGACTGCTGCCAAAGGGAATGATACAGCTATGCCGCAGATGTATTTATGGGGAGGAGATTATAATTTTGCAGACCATTCAAAACCTGTTTCTGTGGTAACTTTGCTTACCGACCGTTCTGTTTATCGTCCGGGGCAGACTGTCTATGTAAAAGGCATTGCCTATGAACAGTATCCTGACTCTGCCCATGTGATTGCGGGACAGGAATATACGCTGACTCTTTCGGATGCCAATGGGCAAGAAATCAGTGCAAAGAAGCTGCGTACCAATGATTTTGGATCTTTCACCGCAGAATTTGTTTTACCGTCTGTTTGTTTGAACGGTACTTTTAGTTTGAATACTCAAAACGGATTTCGTTCCATTCGTGTAGAGGATTACAAACGTCCTACATTTGATATTACTTTTGAGCCGGTGACTGAAAGTTATCGGTTGGGAGATCGTGTCGAGTTGAAAGGGAGTGTAAAAACTTTCAGTGGTGTGCCGTTACAGGATATTCCTGTTACTTATACCATTACCCGCTCATTGTATACTTGGCGGATGTGGGGGATGAATCCGGTTATTTTGGCCTCTGACACTGTCCGTTTGGGAGTAGATGGAAACTTCGAAATTCCTGTGGATCTGAAACCTGACACTTCGAATCCCGATTTGGGAGACGGTGACAATACCTCTTTATATTATGATTATAAAGTGCAGCTTTCAGTAACCAATGTCGCAGGTGAAACGCAAACCTCAGAAACCAGTCTGCGGGCAGGAAAGACCTCTTTGTTATTGTTTGCTGATATATCCGGGCTGATTTGCAAGGATGATTCTATGAAAGCGACTTTTCGGGTAAATAATCTGGATCGTAAACCGGTCAGTGTCGAAGGCAGTTACCGGTTGTTTTTGATTTCCGATTATCAGAAATCAAAACCCTTGAAAGAACAGGACGTTTCCGATCAACCGGCTCTTTCCGGTTCGTTTAGGTCCAATGAAGAGATCTTGTTCTCCGATTGGAAAAAACTTCCTTCAGGTGCTTACAAACTTGTAGCTTCGGTGAAGGATGATCAAGGCCGTAAGGTAGATGCGGAAAAGGTAGTGATTCTTTTTGCTTCCGATGATAAGCGTCCTCCGGTATCTATGCCTTTGTGGTGTTATGAAGTGAATACCCGGTTTGATGCAGCACATCCTGCCCTGTTCTATTTTGGTACTTCCGAAAAAGATACTTATGTCTTAATGGATGTGTTCTGTGGTAATAAGCATCTGGAGAGTAAGCTTCTTCATTTGTCCGATTCTCTTGTTCGTTTTGAATATCCGTATCGGGAAGCCTACGGGAATGGTTTGGGTATTACCTTTGTATTTGTTCGTAAAGGTGTTGTTTACGAACAGGAGGTAAGCCTGATAAAACGTTTGCCCGATCATAACTTGAATATGCGTTGGGATGTATTCCGTGATAAATTACGTCCCGGGCAGGAAGAGGAATGGAAACTGACTATCCGTAATCCACAGAAATCACCTGTTTTGGCCGAAATGCTGGCTACTATGTATGATGCCTCTTTGGATAAAATTTGGAAGACCAACCAGTCATTGCAATTACATTATCAACTTTCTGTCCCCATTGCTCGTTGGAGGAGAGATTATGTTGGCTCAAACTATTTTTATTTTGGTTTCCGCCGGACTGATTTTAAGGTGCCTCCGTTTAGCTATGATCATTTTGACTTGCCTCCGGTTTTATATGCGGTTGCCGAAATGTTGTCGGTCACCAATGATGCTGCTCCGACTACCCGATATGCACGTCTGCGCGGAATGGGTGCTGCAAAACCACAAATGAAGAGCGCTGCCGTAGCCGATGTCGTTTTCGAATCTGAAATGGTTCCTGTTACGGAAGAGAACGGAATGGCAATGTCAATGGACAATGCCGATATGGGTAGGACAACAGATATAGAGTTACGTACCGACTTTGCGGAAACTGCCTTCTTTTATCCGCAGCTTCACACGAACGTTCAGGGTGAGGTCAGTTTCTCTTTCCGTATGCCTCAAAGTCTCACGACCTGGAATTTCCGAGGATATGCTCATACACAAGATATGATGACAGGGCAGATGGATGCTACTGCTGTTACCAGTAAAGAGTTTATGCTTACTCCGAATCTACCTCGGTTTGTCCGGGTAGGAGATCACACTTCCATGGCTGCTTCTGTTAGTAATCTGACCGGTAAAAATCTGTCTGGTACTGTGAAACTGGTACTTTTCGATCCAATGACAGATCAGGTAATATCGACCCAACAGAAGAAATTTAATGCCGGAGCCGGACAGAGTGTCGGTGTAAGTTTCTTGTTCACAGTAACCGATAAATATGAACTTTTGGGATGCCGGATGATTGCCGAAGGAGGAAATTTCAGTGATGGAGAGCAGCATTTGCTTCCGGTTCTCAGTGATAAGGAGAACTTGACAGAGACTTTGCCCATGCCTGTTCGTGGCGAGCAAACACGTACTTTTTCTTTGGCCGATCTGTTCAATCACCATAGTAAGACTGCGACCAACCGCCGTTTAACTGTAGAGTTTACTTCCAATCCGGCTTGGTATGCAGTGCAAGCATTACCGGCACTATCACAACCTCGGAATGATGATGCTATTTCGTGGGCTACTTCCTGGTATGCCAATACAATGGCTTCTTATATCATGAATGCTCAGCCACGTATTCAGGCAATATTTGATAGTTGGAAACTCCAGGGAGGCACTAAAGAAAGTTTCTTGAGTAATTTGCAAAAAAATCAGGAAGTGAAGAATATCCTTCTTTCTGAATCTCCTTGGGTGATGGAAGCGACTTCGGAAAGCGAACAAAAAGAGCGTATTGCCACTTTATTCGATTTGAATAATATCCGTAACAGTAATACAGCAGCTTTGTTGAAATTAAAGGAACTCCAGTTACCTGATGGTTCGTGGAGCTGGTATAAAGGAATGGACGGAAGTCTTTTTGTCACCGACTTCATTGTAGAACAGAATGCACGTATAGCCCTGCTTACAGGGAAGCCGCTGGAGGGAGGAGCGCTGGATATGCAACAAGCAGCTTTCGGTTATCTCCATAAAGAAGCCTTGCAGGAATATCGTTCTATCCGTGAGGCAGAAAAGGTTGGCAATAAATCAGAGGGAATTTCACGAAGTGCATTGAAGTATCTCTATTTGATTGCTGTCTCTGGCGAGAAAGTTCCGGCATCGGTGAAAGAAGGTTATGATTACTTCCTATCCAAAGTTGCTCCATCATTGTCTCAACAATCCGTCACCGAGAAGGCCTGGTCGGCTATTGTATTACAGAAGGCAGGTAAGGTAAAAGAAGCTCAGGAGTTTATGGCATCTCTCAAAGAATATCTTACTCAAACAGACGAGCAAGGCATGTTCTTTGATAGGACTGATAGTCCGTATGCTTGGAATAATTTAAAAGTGCCTGCCCATGTTGATGTAATGGAGGCTTTTGAGATGGTAGGCAGCAATGCCACGATTGTTGAAGAAATGAAAATGTGGCTTTTAAAACAGAAGCAAACTCAACAGTGGGACTCTCCGGTAGCTACAGCCGATGCTGTTTATGCTTTGCTTTACCGGGGTACTAATTTATTGGATAATCAGGGAGACGTGCGTATTGTCCTTGGCAATGAAGTTTTAGAAACGATAAGTCCTGCCAAGACGACTGTTCCGGGATTAGGCTATATCAAAAAGACTTTTACCGATAAGAAGACCGTGAATACCGATGAGATTATCGTTGAAAAGAGAGATCCGGGTATTGCCTGGGGAGCAGTTTATGCACAGTTCGAAGAGAATCTTGATAAAGTGGTCCGCCAGGGAAGTGGGTTGAATGTTGATAAGAAATTGTATGTAGAGACGATTGTTAATAATAATCGCCGGTTACAGCCGGTTATCGGTAAAACTCAATTAAAGGTTGGTGATAAAGTAGTTGTTCGTCTGACCGTTCGTCTCGATCGTACAATGGACTTTGTACAATTGAAAGATCAACGTGCTGCTTGTCTTGAACCGGTAGAGGTCCTGTCCGGATATCGTAATGTCGGTGATGTCGGTTGTTATGTTGCAGTAAAAGATGCTTCTACCGATTTCTTCTTCGATACTTTGAATAAGGGGACTTATGTTTTAGAATACAGTTATCGTGTAGATCGTGCGGGAAGTTATGAAGCAGGAATTGCTACTATTCAAAGTGCCTATGCACCCGAATATGCTGCCCATTCAGCTTCTGCCCGTTACGAAGTTTCTCAGTAAATAGAACTCTGTCTTTTTTAAGATGCAGATACTTGGATTATGTAAGTATCTGCATCTCTTTTTTATTTTTAGTTTACAATCTTTGAATTATATTATAATATTTTTATTAAAATGGTTTTTGTTGCAAATAAAACTTATCTTTGTAGGATATGATTGTTAAACCTTAAATCTATTTTTATGAAAATAAAAAAATTATTTACTATTCTAACAGTGCTTTGTTTCTCTGCTTTAGCAGGAGTTGTGTTTCTTAAATTCGTAGATAATAAAAAGAACGCCAGAGATATTGCATTGGCAAATGTTGAATCTCTTGCTAATGCTGAAGGCGATGGTATAGGGAATGAGGATAATCCATCAACTACGATAAAAAAGTGTGTAAGCTCCAGTGAATTTACAAAAGATGATTCTACGGGAGAGTATTATTTGGTGTGTAATTCAGGAACTACCGAAAGCGTTATTTACCGTTGTCCATCTGGTACTACCGAAGGTCACAAAGATTGGATATATAGTTTTCTTTATTGTACGAGATAGTTAACTAATACATGTTAGAATGATGGTTTTAAAAAATAAATGGAAGAATAGGTTTATTTTAATCCTTTTCATGGTCGGATTTGTTTTTTTTGCTTGTAAAGAAGAGACGGATCTTTACTTTAATGGTGATATAACAGTTATCAAATCGTTTGATAACGATACTTTGTTGTCTCCGGTAAAAGTAGAGCTTGAAGATATTTATGACGGTTCAGTATTAGCGTATGACTCATTATTGTTTTTTACTTCGCATAAATATAGTGATTGCTGGATGTATGTATTTAGTGTGAATAGTGGCAAACATATCGCTTCTTTATGTCCCAAAGGGCAAGGGCCAAATGACTATTTATCCTGTAAAAACTCTCAGCAGTTTATAAGGGAGAATGGCGAATTGAAGTTATGGGTCAGAGATAATGCCAAATCAGCTAGATTATTGAATATTACAAAGTCTATAGAGACAGGAGCTACTGTTTGCGATGCTATTATTCCCATGGATTGGAATAAATATTTCGTTTACCCGGCTACTACCCTGTTCTTTTTGAAAGATGGATATATATTAGGGCAAAATCAGTGTGAGGAACAGTATTCCAAAGGTAAAGAATATATTCCGCGCAAATTTTATTTATATAAAGATTCTTTGGGGAATAAAGTGAAGGAATATAAGTTGTTCAACCGACCGGTTATTTTGAAGGATGATAAATATGATGTTCTGAGTGGCATGTTTTACGCTAATCATAGTTATATACATCCAGATCAGACTAAAGTGGCCATTGCCATGCAGCGGGTTGCCCAGATCACCATATTAGATGTAAAGTCAGGAAAACAAGTAGGGTACAGGATGGATGATACGCTTGACTTCAGTGATATAGAACAAAATCTTGAGTGCATACGCTATTATTATACAAGTGCGGCTGTGAATTCACGATATATATTTGCCCTTTATATTGATCAGGCAGAAATGGGAGGTAAGTATCCTTTTAAATCAAAGACTGTCCATGTCTTCGATTGGGAAGGGCGGCCCGTATATAAGATACAGTTGGATAAGGAGATCTCTTGGATCACTTTAGATCCTCAAAATAATAGATTGTACGCTCAGGGTGAAGATGATTCGATTTGGGCTTATGACGTTTCCTGGCTTAGTAAATGAAGTATTGATGGGAAAGCTTGGAATTCTTAGTCTGATGTTCTGCACCATTGTTCTATTATCCTGTGGTAAAAAGAAAAACGTATATCCGGAACTAGAAGCTTTTATCGGAAAAGAAATTATCTTTTCCGATAAAAACTTTAATACGGTTGGTAATAAGNCTCCCCTTACTTCACCCGACGAAATCTATAACCAGGCCATGCTCTACAAACCGGGCATCAAAGCAGCCGAATATCGTCTTGAAGGTAGCGAAAAGAATGTCCGCATAGCAAAAAGCAGTTACTATCCGCAATTGTCCTTCTCTGCGGGATTAGGTACAAACTTCTATACGGTAAATGGTAACGCCGGTTCAAATTTTGGCAACCAAATGAAGAACAACCTGAATAAATATGCCGGATTCAGTCTGAACATACCTTTATTCAATCGCCTGGCCACTCGCAACCGTGTACGCACTGCGCGCCTGCAACAAACCAATCTGGCATTGCAACTGGACAATACCAAGAAGGTATTATATAAAGAAATCCAACAAGCATGGTACAATGCCATAGCTGCCGAGAGTAAGTTTAAGTCAAGTGAATCGGCAGTAGAAGCCAGCCAAGAGTCCTTCCGCCTGATGAGTGAAAAGTTCGACAATGGAAAAGCGACCTCGGTCGAGTACAATGAATCCAAACTAAATCTGACTAAGGCATTGTCCGACCGGATTCAGGCCAAATATGACTATCTGTTCCGTACAAAGATTCTGGACTTTTACAAAGGACAGCCCATTGAGTAAGAGAAGTTATTATTATTATTGTAAGTGATAGGGGTGGGACAATGGTCCTACCCTTATTTTTTATCACCTTTCAGGCCATATAAAAATAAAGGGCGAAATTCCCATTCCACCCTTTACCAATCAAAATTACAATCTAAGAATGAGCTATACCACGACCGGACAACTCACTCCTTCATTGTTATACAAGTAATGTGCCAAAAACATAACTTCCTAATAATCAAAGATTCTAAGAAGGAAAAAGATGTTCGACAACGAATACCTCACCTACATTTGCGGACACTATAAAAAAGAGCAAATAAAACATACGATAGCAGACACCATCCCCGGGAAAGAAGCAAAACAGAAATACTCACAACTATTAATCCTCTTTTGCTTTTTTTTTCATACCTTGCGGCACTTTTAGATCATACAGAAAAATATCCCGGAACACAGTATACAAGAATGGACGACTTAAATATCAACAGTTTTAACGCTCTCTATACTCTTTATTACAGGAAGTCTTTCTTGTTTGCCAAATCGTATGTACACGACGACCAGGTAGCAGAAGACATTGCGGCCGAAGCACTGATCAAATTGTGGGAAAAACTGAAAACTGATATCATAAATTCCCCTCAGGCCATGTTACTCACCATTCTGAAAAATAAATCACTGGATTACTTACGTCTGGAACAAAACAAGCTGAATGCCATGTCCGAGTTGAGTGAACTTTATGTTCGCGAACTGGATATTCGTGTATCCAGTCTGGAAGCTTGTGACCCGTCAGAGATTTTTTCCGAAGAAGTTAACCAAATTATCCAAGCCACCCTACGCACACTCCCGGAACAAACCCGAAGAGTCTTTAAAATGAGTCGTTTCGAGAATAAAATGAATAAGGAAATAGCTGAAAATCTGGGCATCACAGTCAAAGGAGTGGAATATCACATATCAAGGGCGCTTAAAGAATTCCGGATTTCACTCAAAGATTATCTTCCCTTGTTTTACTTCTTTTTCTATTTCCACTAAAAAAAATCAAGAAACAGACTAGGGTTGTATTCACTTCTATCGTCTTATAGATGTAACGGAGCAAAAAACGTTCATCAAGAACTCGTATAAATTATGAATCAAGAGATACTAAACAGATATCTTACAGGAGATGCCAGTGCGGAAGAGAAGCAAATGGTAGTCCGATGGCTGGATGCCAATCCACAACACATGCGTGAGTATCTTGCCCTGAGAAAGTTGCAAGACATCACCCTTTGGCAAGAGAAACCGGCAGCAACGGTTGATAAAAAGAAACGGCTGACACTTCCTTACATCAGGGAGTTCATTAAAATAGCCGCTATTTTCCTCATAGCAGTTACCTCTGTTTATTTCCTGGCTCCGGAGAGAGGAAAAGATACACCTGATTTGAAAGCAATACATGTCCCATCAGGACAACGGGCAGAATTAACATTAGGTGACGGAACCCGAGTATGCCTGAATTCAAATACGACACTTACGTTTCCCGACCACTTCGACCGGAAAGAGCGTAGAGTGACACTGGACGGTGAAGGTTATTTCCAGGTGGCAAAAAATGAAAAGAAACCCTTCATCGTACAAGCCAAAGAATATGAAGTAAGAGTATTGGGTACCGAATTTAATGTGATGATGTATAAAGATCAGGACTTTTTCGAAACAGTCTTGCTGAAAGGCTCGGTAGAAGTAAACGAAACCACTACCGGCAGGAAAGTAAAACTGCAACCTAACGAACGGTTATTCGGCAAAGCCGGTCAACTCCGGAAAGAGAGTATCAGCGAGTGGAACCGGGCATTATGGATGCAAGGAATCCTTTATTTCGACAATACGCGCATGGACGAAATTATCCGCCAGTTAGGTCTATACTATGATGTAAAATTCATTTTGGAAAAAGAGTCCCTGGCAAATGTACGGTTCACCGGAAAATTTCGTATCAGAGACGGTGTAGAACACGTATTAAAGGTGCTTCAACTGAAATGTAAATTCACCTATCAACGGGATGAAGACAGTAATACCATTACTATAAATTAAAAACAAGTATTAACTTTAAACTAAAAACAGGAACCAATGAAAACATAAGAACAAAAAGAGCCGAAAGTGGTGGCACACTTCCGGCTCCGGGTTAACAACACCCCAGTCTGCGAAAACTTAGTGAGTATTAATTAACACAGTGTACAAATGTATGAAAAACACTCTGATAAAAACAAGTAAAATCGTAAATAAATCAATTTCACATACTATGAAAATGATAGTTTTATTCCTTTTCGTTTTCATCTCGGGAGTATTCGCCGGCAATGCGAACTCTCAGGAAACAAAGGTATCTATCTCGAAAAACAATAAACCGATCCGGGAAATCCTGGGTGAAATCGAACGCCAGACAGATTACCTGTTCGTATATTCCGAGAAGGAGGTAGATGTAAATCAACGCAAAACCGTCAATGTAAGTCAGCAACGGGTAGCTGATGTACTTTCTTCTCTATTCCGTAGCACCAATGTAGGTTATGCCATGGAAGGACACAACATCATGCTGATGGCAAAAACAACTCAAACAGACGCTGCACAGCAAAAACGTCATATTACAGGAGTGGTGAAAGACATCAAAGGAGAAACTATCATCGGAGCCAACATCATGATAAAGGGCACAGGTACAGGTGTGAGTACTAATATCGACGGAGAATTTTCCATCGAAGCAGCTGCCGGTGACGAACTGATTGTTTCTTTCATCGGATACCTGACACAAACTATCAAAATCGATTCACAAAAAACGCTCAATATCAAATTACTGGAAGACACTAAAACACTGGAAGAAGTTGTCGTAGTAGGTTACACCGTACAGACGAAGTCGGCCGTAACCGGATCGGTAGCCGTAGTGAAAGCCGATAAATTGAAAGACGTAAACACACTGGAAGTAGGAAGTATGCTCCAGGGAAAAGTATCCGGCGTATATGTCTCAGGTTCATCCGGCGAACCGGGCCAAGCCAGCAAAATCCGTATTCGTGGTAAAGGCACACTGAACTCGTCTGTCTCTCCACTTTGGGTAGTCGACGGTGTGATTGTAGGGAGGATCCGGGACTGAACCCGAACGAGATAGACAATATCAGTGTGCTGAAAGATGGTTCGGCTACCGCATTGTACGGTTCGCGTGCCGCCAACGGTGTTATTGTAGTAACCACCAAAAGAGGCGAATATGATGCCAACAAATATAGTGTATCGGTCAATGCCGGTGTATCCTTACTATCGACCGGGCGCCTTGAGATGATGAATTCACAAGAACTTTATGACTATCAGAAATCCTGGAATAATCAGTCGTGGTTCACAGAAGAACTTCTGAAACACAACACAGACTGGTTTAAAGAAGCTTCCAAACCAGGATTATATACCAACGCAAACATTACCTATACCGGAAGCAGCGGTCGTATGCGTTCCTTTGTTATGGCAGACTACTACCGCGAAGAGGGAGCCATTAAGGACTTTACATTGGACCGCTTCACTTTCCGTTCCAACAATGATGTGAAGTTTACAGACCGCTTCACCATGTCAACCAAGATTTCAGGTTCGCTCTCACGTACAGACAGTCAGCAACGCAGCGTGTACAACACTTATCTCTACCTCCCTTGGGATTTCCCTTACAATGAAGACGGTTCTATCCGCTCGGGACAAGAACAAGACTGGAGAGGACGTGACAGAATCAACGACATGTATGACCTGCAATGGAACTGGAGCCGTTCGAAAAAACTGACGGTTGACGGAACCATTAATTTCAATTATCAGATTACGGATTGGTTGCGTTTCGAGTCAAACAACTATATTCGCTATATCAGTAACCGCTCCGAGAGCTACACGGACAAGCGTTCGCGTTCGGGGCAATCGGACAAAGGGTCGTTATCCAACTCTAATTCACTACTGACCAAGCAATTCACCAACCAAATGATACGTTTTGAGAAATCATTCGGCAAACACAAAGTCAACGCACTGGGAGCTTACGAATATACCCGCCACTTTTACGAATCGACTTCCGCCGAAGGACGAGGCATACAGCCCGGCAGAGAGATTCTGGACGTAACAACCGGTATTAAATCCATCGGTGGATACAAAGACGCCATTGCCACCCAATCGGCACTGTTCAATGCCAACTACGACTATGATAACCGCTACATGGGACAAGTATCGTATCGCATGGACGAATCATCTTGTTTCGGTAAAAACAATCGTATGGGACACTTCTTCACAGTCAGTGGCGGCTGGAATATCCAGAACGAAACTTTTTTCGAATCTCTTCGTGAGTCTGTCAACCAACTAAAAGTGAGAGTCAGTTATGGTTCTCTGGGTAACACTCCCGGAGCATACTACGGACACTACCCGCTCTATTCCTCAATGATGTATAATGACGAAGTAGCTTACTTCCCTTCACAGATGGGGAATGCCGACCTGTCGTGGGAGAAATGTTACACCACCAATATCGGTATCGACGCACGGTTCTTCGATCGCTTCGGAGTCACCATCGACCTGTACAATAAAAACACCTCGGACTTACTGTACTATGCCCCGCTACCTAATATATCAGGCTACACCGGACAATATAAAAATGTAGGTGCCATCAATAATAAAGGCCTCGAAATCAGTCTTAATGCAGATGTCATCCGTACCTCAAAATTCCAGTGGACCAGTGACTTCAACATTGGATTCAACCGAAACCGGGTTACCGAACTTTATGGAGGGAAACCGGAACTGAAGGGATTGAAACGCCTGGAAGAAGGACGGGATATGGATGAATGGTATCTGAGAGAATGGGCCGGTAGATCCTGCTAACGGTTCTCCATTGTGGTATACCACCGATGAGAATGGCAAACGCACAACTACCGACTCTTACAATAAAGCCGATCGTGTATATTGTGGTTCTGCCGCACCGAAGTTTACCGGTGGATGGATGAATTCGTTTAGCTATAAAGGTTTTACACTGACTGCCAACTTCGACTTTGTATACGGGAACCTGCTTTATAACCAATCCCGCGAATTGCTCGATTCCGACGGTGCCTATGCCGACTACAATTCAATGAAACTGAAAAGCGGCTGGAAACGCTGGGAAAAAGAAGGAGACATCGCCACGCATCCGAAAGCCATTAACGGAGGTAACAAAAACTCTAACAAATCGTCTTCACGCTATTTAGAGAAAGGCAATTACTTCAGCTTGCGCAACTTATCACTGGGGTATTCCATACCGGAGAAGTTATGCGGGAAACTGGGCTTGCAACGGGTCAACGTCTCTTGCAGTGCTGATAATCTATTCACGCTTACCCCATTCTCGGGGGTATCTCCCCAATTGTCGGACAGCAGTACCGACGGTTATGCAGGTACTATCTATCCGTTGAGCAGAAGAATCGTGTTCGGCCTTAATGTTTCATTCTAAAAAATCACGTCATATTATGAAAATCAAACATATCGTATCTTGCTTTTTCGTTTCTCTGATCGGACTTTCGGCTTGCTCCATAGAGGAACTCCCCTACAACCAACTGACAGAGGACGAGCTGGATGGCAGTTATGAATCTCTGCTGTCTGCCACCCGTGGTAACTATGCCGTATTTAAACAGACAGCCTTCCACCAGGGGTGGCACTATGCAGGCGAGTTGGCCAGTGATAACGTTTCGTTGAGCGGAGTGTCGTCGGATGCATTAATGTATATCTACAACTACCAGCGCATCACGGACAACTACCATATGTCGAACATGTGGGGATGGGCCTACCGCTCCATCATCAACTCCAACAAGATACTTGAGAAAGCACAGGAAGGAGAGAGCAAAGAGATGGACCAGCTGATTGGCGAAAACTACTTCCTCAGGGGATGGCTGGAATTTGTACTGGTCAATGTCTTCGGGCGCCCTTACAATCAGTCACCGGAAACCAACCTCGGGATTCCCCTGAAACTGACGGCAGACATAAACGACTATCCAATGCGCTCTACCGTAAAGGAATCTTACGAGCAAATCCTGAAAGACCTGAAGAAAGCAGAAACACTGCTGAATTCGGAGTCGAACATCTACGCCGGTCCCAGTGCAGCCAAGGCTCTGTTGTCACGCGTCTATCTGTACATGGGTAACAATAAGCTGGCTGCCGAATACGCTACCGAAGTAATCGAAAGTTCAGGACGTACTTTACTGGAAGGAGAAGCTTATGCTACAGCCAATGTTTTGGTACCGGAAGATAATCCGGAAATCATCTTTGCCATCCGTTGTACTAAAGATAAAGACGACTACGGTTGGAACTCTATCGGAGGCTTTTATGCCAATATCGATGGGGTAGGCTGGGGAGAGTTGTATGCTTCCGAACCACTCCGGGATGCGTATGCGGAATATCCGGAGGACTTGCGCTCACGATATATCGTTCCGCAATACCTGAAAGATGACGAGACAGGTGAATATCGTAAAGAATTTATCTATATCGAATCCTCCGAAGAAGATGGAGTCCCCAGAAAGTATTACCGCTGGAACGAAATCATAGAAGAAAACGGAAACTACCGGATCAAAGATGCCTATTTGTCGAAGTATGAATACAAAGACACACTGACCATGAAGCAGGATGCCGGAGGCTATTACGTAGAATCGAGACTGAAATCGGGTAAAGACAATCCCACCCCGGGCACATACGAAAAACATTACGTGACCATCCAAAATCTGATGGCAAAACGCAATGACTATCCGAAGTACTACGTATACAAATGCTCCAAACAAGAAAACCAACCCCAGCTGTGGTCACCAACTGTTCTCCGTCTGGGCGAAATGTACCTGAACCGTGCGGAAGCCTATGCCAAAGAACCGGCATTGGGTGATGCTTTGGCAGACCTCAACGTAATCCGTACCCGGGCACACATACCCGCACTTTCGGCCGGTGACATGAAACCCGGTAAAACCATGTTGGAATATGTATTGGAGGAACGCCGCAAGGAGTTGGCTTTCGAAGGACATCGCCGCTTCGACATCTTCCGCAACGGACTGACCATGAACCGTACCTATCCGGGCACTCACGACCGTGGAGCCGCAACTTCGGTCCGCCTGACCATTTCAGCTGACGATCCGGCAGCAATCGAATTCATCCCTCAACGTGAGATCGATTCATATCCGGGAGTCTTGGAACAGAATCCATAAAGGGAGAAACATCCGGTGGACCCTTGTCCGAGTATACGAGGGTCTACCGGATAAAAAGAAGATATAGAGATAACCTGAACAGTTCATTTAACAAAAATAAAAACGACATGAGAAACATCCAACGAACCATCCTTTGGATAGCCGGGCTACTCTTTTGCCTGCCATCCTCCAGTTCAAACCCAGTAGTCATAGGCAATAGCCGTTTTACCTTTATCACCGACCATCTGGTACGTATGGAATACGCACAGCAGGGAAAGTTCCTGAACGACTCTACCCTCTTCGCTGTAGACCGTACCCCCAGATGTACCGAAGTAAAAGTAGAGCGTAAAGAAGGCAACCGTTACATCATGACCACTCCCGCCATGCGTGTCGAGTATTACAATGACGGATTTCCCTTCGGACAAACCAACTTGTTCGTCTATTTCCGAAACGGAGACTCCCCTAAAGAAAAACGTTGGTACATAGCCAGCCGCCAAAGCCGGAATCTATTGGGAGCAGTGACAACGCTTGATGACGTAGAAGGTCCCATCGACCGCCAGAAAGGGTTATTGAGCCGTGACGGCTGGTATCTTATTAACGATACCGGTAAGGAAGTCCTAAAAAACGGATGGGTGGCGACACGTGACCGTAACCATGTTCAGGATCTGTATTTGTTTGTTTACGGCAATGACTACAAGGCAGCCTTGAAATCACTTCAGGCAGTCAGCGGACCATCACCGATGACCCGCAAATATGTACACGGATCTTGGTATTGCCGCTGGTGGAACTACACAGACGAAGATTATCGCCAGTTGGTACGGGAATATCGTGAACACGACTTTCCCCTCGATATCATGGTGTTCGATATGGGATGGCATACACAAAATGCCAAAGTCGGAACCGGACATGCCGGCACACGGGGTTGGACAGGCTATAGCTGGAACCGTAAACTGATTCCCGAACCGGAGAAACTGATAAAAGACTTCAAAGACGATCATATCTACGTAGTACTGAACGAACATCCACACGACGGCATCCGTCCGCACGAAGATAGTTATCAAGCTTTTGTACGAGATTTGGGAGTCGATACCCAGCAAACAGGTGTACCCCTGTTTGACGCAAGTGACCGTGACTATATGAATGCTTTCATGAAACATGCTCATCAGGAAAGTGATTCCATGGGAGTAGCCTTCTGGTGGCTCGACTGGCAACAAGATTATCTATATCCTCTGGTACGGGGAACAAATATGAAACATCTTCCCTGGATGAATCACATCTATTATAATTATTCGTCCGGTAACCACCTTCGCGGTGCAGGTTTCAGCCGTTGGGCCGGATGGGGCGACCATCGTCACCCGATTCAATTCTCCGGTGATGCTGTGGGCAACTGGGACTTACTCCGCTTTGAGGTCGCCCTGACTACCACCAGCGGCAATGCAGGTTGTTTCTTCTGGGCACATGACCTTGGCGGATTCTACGACGGAACCGACCCGGAACTTTACACTCGCTGGACACAGTTCGGATTGCTGAATTCTTCACTCCGCATCCACTCGGTGTACGACGAAAAACTCGACCGCCGTCCCTGGCTCTGGGGCGTAGAAGCAGAAAAGGCAATGCGCCGGATTTACCACCTACGCTCTCAACTGATGCCCTACATCTACTCTTCCGTCCGCCAATGCCATACAGATATGTTGCCACTTAACCGGGGAATGTACATTGAATATCCGGACGAAGAAAAAGCCTATCAGTATCCGGGACAATTTCTCTTCGGTGACCTCTTGTTGGGTGCTCCCATCACCGCCAAGGGAGAAGGAGAAAAAAAGATAACCACACAAGAGGTCTGGCTGCCCGGTGGAACCGACTGGTATAATTTCTTCACCGGAGAAAGACAAGAAGGCGGGCAAGTGATCAAAACGAAAAGCCCGCTGGAACAATTTCCATTGTTCATCAAGGGAGGTTGTCCTCTGCCGATGCAGCCTTATACGGAACGAATGTGTTCCACCCCGCTCACAGAATTGATCGTACGTTGTTATCCGGGCAAAGAAGGAGCAAACAATACTTATATCCTGTACGAAGACGACGGACTGACCCAAGACTACCTGCAAGGGAAGTATGCCACCACACGCCTCAACTATCAGAAATCAGGGGGACAGACGATCATCACTGTATCTCCGGTAGAAGGGACTTATGAAGGACAGCCCCGAAAACGTGCCTACCGGATCGAACTGCCGGGGATTCCGGTACAGGCCCGTGTGTCGGTAAACGGCAAAAAGACTCGAACAGCTCCCAATCAAGAATTAAACGGAGTTATCGTACCTATTAAGGTAATGGATATCCATAAACCGATTGTAATCAAAATACAATAATAATACGGCCTTTTCCCACTCTCCTCCCCCCACAAAGCAGATTGGAAAAACCAATAGCAATTCCTACCCGCCAATTGGGAAAGTAGCGGGATAAGGCCCTCAAATAAAGTACAATGCTAAAAAGAACATTTATATTAATCGGCCTTGTCCTGAGTTTTTGTTCACTGCCAGCGCAAGAACTGATTCAGGTTACGACACGCAACACAGCACTTGTTTTCAGGGTTGTCAATCAATCACTAAGACAAGTTTATTATGGCCCACGCCTGGCAGACACCGATGTATTACAGAAACAAGGCAATAACTTTCCGGCATATTCGACTTATGGAATGGGAGAACAAAGCGAAGTGGCCCTTCATGCAGTACATGCAGACGGTAATACCTCTACACTACTGAACTTTGAAAACGTGAAACAAGAGTCTCCGGAACCCGGCATAACACTGACTACGATTTCACTGAAAGACCCGCTATATCCTTTTCAAGTGAAACTTTTCTATAAGGCATACGAAGAGAGCGACCTTATAGAACAATGGACTATATATCAGCATACTGAAAAGAAACCGGTAACACTTTACCAGTTTGCTTCCGCACAGCTCTCCTTTAAATCTTCCTCCTACCGACTCACTCACTTTGCCGGTGACTGGGCCGGAGAATGCAACATGAGTGAAGTAGAACTGACAGAAGGCATCAAAGTGATAGATTCCAAATTAGGAACCCGTGCCACATTCTTTGCTCATCCCATGTGTCTGCTATCCCTGAACGGACGGATGACTGAAGACAATGGAGAAGTGATAGGGATGGCTCTGGCATGGCCTGCCAACTTCAAGTTGGAATTTGAAAAAAACAACAATCAGGAACTCCGTGTACTTGCCGGAATGAATCCGTACGCATCACACTACAAACTTAAAAAAGGCGATGTATTCCAAACTCCTTCGTTCCTCTACACATACAGTACAAAAGGAAACGGACAGGTCAGTCGTAATTTCCACCGTTGGGCACGTAAATATGGTTTACGCCACGGAGAAAATTCACGTTATACCCTGATGAACAACTGGGAAGCCACTTACTTCAACTTTAACGAACCCAAACTGAAATCAATTATAGAAGATGCTGCAGGAATGGGCTTCGAACTCTTCCTGCTGGACGACGGATGGTTTGGACAGAAACATCCCCGCAACAATGATGACGCAGGACTTGGCGACTGGGTGGTAAACAAAGAAAAACTTCCCAACGGACTGGGATGGCTGGTAAAACAATGTACGGATAATGATATCAAGTTCGGTATCTGGGTGGAACCCGAAATGGTAAACCCCCAAAGTGAACTATTCGAAAAACATCCTGACTGGGTAATCCAGCAACCGGGACGTGAACATATTCTCTTTCGCCGGCAACTGGTACTCGACCTGTCGAATCCCGAAGTACAAGAGTTTGTATATAAGAGTGTACACGACATTCTGAAAGATAACCCTCAGATAGCTTTTGTGAAATGGGACTGTAACCGTGCTGTAACCAACCCGGGATCCACTTATTTACCTGCCAACGAACAGTCACACATATGGATCGAATACGGACGGGGATTACTGAATGTTTTTAAGAAAGTACGCGATTCACATCCCGACGTACACTTTATGCTTTGCTCTGGTGGAGGAGGCCGTCTGGATTACGGTTCACTGCGCTACTTCGAGGAATACTGGCCCAGCGATAATACCGATGCCTTGCAACGTATCCTTATTCAATGGGGCAATTCACAGTTCTTTCCCTCGATAGCAATGTGTTGCCATGTTTCTGCCAGTCCGAATCATCAGACCGGGCGCACTACTCCACTGAAATTCCGCTTTGACGTAGCTATGCAGGGAGCTTTGGGAATGGATTTACAACCGTCCACCATGAATGAAAAAGAAGTAATCTTTGCCAAAGAGGCTATCAAGACTTACGAAAGTATCCGTAACATAGTGTTTACAGGCGACCTGTACCGTATTTTATCTCCTTACGAAGGTAACCGCACCTCCATGATGTATGTATTGCCGGACAAGAGTCGTGCCGTATTCTATGCTTACCAATTAAAATCACATATCGGTGAAGTTAGTGCTCCGATGCGTTTCAAAGGTCTGAGTCCCGACAAGAAATACAACGTGAAAGAATTGAACATCTATCCGGGAAGCCGTGCTGCAACAGGGTCAGCCAACGGACAATCTTTCAGTGGCGATTTCCTGATGAATCAAGGCTTGCCTATTGGTTTATCCGGTGATTACAGTAGCGCTGTCATTGAGTTGGAACAGCAGTAGCCGACAAGAGGTTATTTCATAATTCACCACAGATTACACAGATTTACATAGATAAATATTATTGGTTATCAGTAGATTTAAAATCGTTTTGTGTAAATCGGTGTAATCTATGGTGAATACGAGTTTTGACACATTTACATTTGCAGTAATAGCAATCCGGCTATAAGTGTTTATTATTGATCGATTCCAAACGAAGCCACAATGATATT
>CXUA01000139.1_pt1 | contig 19534 bp, 16 predicted proteins | sample 941471 | NCBI WGS metagenome assembly CXUA01 (sample SAMEA3493468, study PRJEB9703) | human gut metagenome | biome: ENVO:mammalia-associated habitat; material: ENVO:feces | place: Bangladesh | collected 2010-01-06
AATGCAAAATACAATCTAATAAAAAGAGCTTATGATTAAGCAATACTTTAAGCAGTCACTTGTTCTTCTTCAGCAGAATAAGTTGCTGAGTGTTATTGCCATTATTGGTACGGCACTGGCCATTGCCATGATAATGTGCATTGTACTTATCTATCAGGCAAGAACAGCCAACTATGAACCGGAGATAAATCGCGACCGTACCTTGTCGATCGAGATGACGATTGCTCAGAAAATAGATGATAAAGGATGGAATATGGGGAATCAGTTATCACTGCGTACCATTAAAGAATGTTTCTATCCAATGACTACGGCGGAAGCGGTGAGCGCCGTGCACTACAGCATGACGTCTTTGGCGGCTACTCCCGATGGAACCCGGGAAGTGAAGTGTGCGGTCAGTTATACGGATGATAATTTTTGGCGTGTATTTGGTTTCCGCTTTCTGCATGGTAAACCTTACGGGCAGGAATTTGTGTCCGGCGAGAAGAAACTGGTAGTGACCCGCTCGTTGGCTCGTCGTCTGTTTGGCATCGACAATGCGGTGGGACGTATCATTTCATTAGGATTTGTCGATTATACCGTCTGTGGAGTAGTGGCCGATGTGTCGGTACTGGCCGAGGCTGCTTATGCCGAGGCTTGGGCCCCTTATACGGCATTGCCGGATTATGAACGTAGTGTCAGCGAGGGTCTGCAAGGAGGATATTCATGTTATATCCTGGTACCCAAGGGGGGCGATCCGGATGTAGTTCGAGCCGAGGCACAACAGAATGTAGACCGTATGAACGCCAATCAGAAAGAACTGAAATTGCTGCTTGGAGGTGCGCCCGACACCCGCCTGATGTCTTTGGCCCGTGATAATCCGTTTGATGATCCGGATACATCGCGGTTGGTTCTGATTTATATCGTAGTGATTACCATCCTGTTGTTGGTGCCTGCCATTAACCTGAGCGGTATCACACTTTCGCGTATGCGCCGGCGGATGGAAGAGATCGGTGTGCGACGTGCTTTCGGTGCCACTCGTGGAGAACTTCTCCGGCAGGTGCTCGCCGAGAATCTGGTTGTTACATTGATGGGAGGTGTATTGGGACTGATCTTGTCGTACATAGCCGTGCTGTGTATGCGTGACTGGTTACTCAATACTTCTATGTCGGGGTATTATGGAGTGGACACTCAGGTATCCGCAGGTATGGTCATTCAACCGTTTGTATTTGTTTGTGCGTTATTGTTCTGCTTGTTGATGAATCTGCTGAGTGCGGGAATTCCAGCCATTCGTGTATCGCGCACCAACATTGTCAATGCCATTAAATAGAAGAAATCATGATAAAACATTTATTGAAACAGATATGGGCCCAGCGCTCTGTCAACGCCTGGTTGTGGTTTGAACTGATGATTGTCTCAGTCTGCCTGTTCTATGTAATGGACTATCTGTACGTAACCGGAAGATTGTATGCCACTCCGCTCGGTTTTGATACCGAGCACGTTTATCGGGTAAAACTAGCTTCGATACCTCCCGGAGGAAAGGAATATAAACCCGGTGATACTGATAGCTTGAAGATAGAACAATGGTTCTCCATCCTTTCGCGCCTCAGGGCTTATCCGGGAGTAGAGGCCGTATCGCTGAGTATTGGTTCGCATCCTTACAATCAAAGCAGTTCCAGCGGTTCAAGAGGGATAGATACCACTTGGGTACACGGATATGTATATAATGTATCACCCGATTATTTCCGGGTATTCCGCATCACTGACAAGCAGGGAAAAACCGAGTCACTTGTACAGGCGGCTACTCAGGAAAACACATGGATCATTTCTGCCGAAACCGAACGTGAGTTTTCCGCTAAGGGAACCGATGCACTGGGTAAAGGAGTGAAGAATTGGGGCGAGACAGAACCGACACATACCATTCGCGGTATATGCAATACCATCCGCTTTGATGATTTTTATCCGCTTTACCCTACTTATATCGAATGTCATTCGGAGGCTGCTTTGTTAGGGTGGAGGGGGAATAATGCGGAGTTTTGTGTGCGTGTCCGTCCGGATGCGGATGGTGTGGACTTTCCGTCCCGTTTCCGTAAAGATATGAAGGTACAGCTTCGGGTCGGTAATTTTTATCTTCTGGATATTACCTCTTTTGACGATCTTCGTGAGAACTATTACCGCAGCAACGGGAAGATAAATGATGTGAAAACCCGGATTGCCGCTTTAGGCTTCTTCTTGTTGAACATTCTGATGGGAGTGATCGGTACATTTTGGATACGGACACAGCAACGGCGTTCGGAGATGGGACTCCGGCTGGCTTTGGGATCTACCCGTGCGAACCTCAGAAGTTTGCTGATCGGTGAAGGGGTTTTATTATTAATACTGGCCACGGTGCCGGCTGCTGTCATAAGTCTGAATCTTGCCTTTATGGATTTGCTGACCGATACGATGCCGGTTGTTACCGTCACCCGTTTCCTGATTGTGCAGGCTATGACGTTTGTGTCGATAGTTGTCATGATCGTCATCGGGATTTGTATACCTGCCCGTCAGGTCATGCGCATTCAGCCTGCAGAAGCACTGCACGAAGAATAAGCATGTCTGTTGAGGGACACTCCCGAGTTCATTTACGGGCAGAGTGTTCATTATCGGACACCTCGTTGGGAACATAAGCGGTTGTATTTAAAGGAATTAATTTTTTGGCATATCATTTGAATAAGAATCTAATAAAAGAAATATTTAAAACTATAAGTGATGATTACATTAACTTCTCTTTCTAAAATCTATCGTACAAACGAGATTGAAACAGTAGCGCTCGAAAACGTGAATCTGACAGTCGACCGTGGTGAGTTTCTGAGTATCATGGGACCTTCGGGTTGTGGTAAATCTACTTTGTTGAACATCATGGGATTGCTGGATGCTCCTACGACGGGTACGATCGAAATAAACGGTACACATACAGAAGGCATGAAAGACAAAGAATTGGCTGCTTTCCGTAATAAGACACTGGGTTTCGTTTTCCAGTCTTTCCACCTGATCAACTCACTCAACGTACTGGATAATGTGGAGCTTCCGTTACTCTACCGTCGTGTCAGTTCGTCCGAGCGTAGAAAGTTGGCGCAGGAGGTTCTCGAGAAGGTGGGTTTGAGCCATCGTATGCGTCATTTCCCGACACAGCTTTCCGGTGGTCAGTGCCAGCGTGTTGCCATTGCCCGTGCCATCATCGGTAATCCCGAGATTATTCTTGCCGACGAACCTACCGGTAACCTGGATTCTAAGATGGGTGCCGAAGTAATGGAACTGCTTCATCGCCTGAATAAGGAAGACGGACGTACCATCGTAATGGTTACTCACAATGAAGAACAGGCCAAACAAACCTCTCGCACCATCCGCTTCTTCGACGGACGTCAAGTGCAATAAATAATACAAAGTACAATGAAAGCAAAAATTATACTCGTAGCTTTGGCTCTTTTCCTGGGAGCCATCGGTTATACGGTGCAAGCTCAATGCAGTGCCGATTGCCAATGTGGTAAAACTACCGAAGATAAAACCTTGGCTGTCGGTAACCGTAAAGTTGCCGATTTCTCCATGATCCGGCTGGAAGCTGTCGGAGATATTTTTTTCACTCAGTCCGACCGTTGTTCCGTCCGGATAGAGGGGCCGCAAGAATACGTATCCAAAACTACTACAGTTGTGAAAAATGGTGTTTTAGTGATCGGATATCAAAAAAACAACAATAATTCCAAACACATAAAATTGTATATTACGGCTCCCAATCTGGACAATGTGAAGTTGCAAGGCGTGGGTAGCTTTAATTGCCGGGAACCACTTCGGTCAGGGCGCTTCGACCTGATCCTTTCAGGAGTGGGAGATGTTAATATCGACAATTTGAAGTGTAAGGATTTCACGGTGAAACTGGATGGAGTGGGCTGTGTAAATGTCAAGGTTGATTGTGACGCATTGGAAGCCCAAGCCAATGGAGTGGGAAGTATGACCCTGAATGGTAAAGCCGGTACCGTAAAAATATCAAGAAACGGGGTTGGCGGTGTCAATACCAGTGGACTGAAAATAGGAAAATAGTAACAAGCACAAAATGATTAAACAATATTTCAAGCAGGCCCTTGCACAACTCAGACAGCAGCCCTTGCTGACTACGATTAGTGTGTTGGGCACTGCTTTGACCATTTGCCTGATTATGGTAGTGGTCATGCAACAGCAAATAAAAACCACCCCTTTTGCTCCGGAGAGTAACCGTAATCGGCTATTGCATGTCAAACAGATGAGCACGAGCAACAAAAACTGGAGTGATGACGGATCGAGTAACGGTCCGATGGGGCTGCAGACAGCAAAAGGATGTTTTGAAGGATTAACGACGGCCGAGGAAGTCAGTATCTATACGATACCCGAAACCATGCAGGTGGCTTTGCCCCGTGGTGTACGTACGGGGATCGATGCCCTCGAGACCGACGGGGCTTTCTGGAGGATATTCGACTTTTCGTTTATAGACGGTAAGCCTTATTCGGATGCGGAAGTAAAATCCGGGCTTCCGGTAGCTGTTATAACAGAGAGTGTCGCACGTCTTCTTTTCGGTACGTCCCATCAGGTGTCCGGTAAGGAGATCTTGGTGAATGATGCGGTCTACCGGATAAGCGGAGTGGTGAAAGATGTGTCTTCAATGGCTTCGACAGCCTATGCACAGATTTGGGTTCCATATTCATCGACCCATATTACGGGAGGAGACAATACCTGGTGTGACGGGATTATGGGAGTGATGCGAGTTGTGATCCTGGCCCGCAGTTCTTCCGACTTCGAAGCTATCCGTGCAGAGTGCGAACGTCGCCGCTTGGCTTATAACGCCGGGTTGGGTGATTATTTTGTTTTCTACCGTGGGCAGCCGGATGACCAACTGACGATGTCGCAGCATAAGTGGGCAAATGTGCAGCCGGATATGGCAGCCTATTTTCGTCAGCAAGTCATTATATTTTTGATTCTGTTACTGGTACCTGCCATCAATCTGAGCTCGATGACCCATAGCCGTTTGAGACAACGCGTTGCCGAGATCGGTGTACGGCGTTCGTTCGGAGCTACCCGTGGGGGAGTGATGGGGCAAATTGTTGCCGAGAATCTGGTACTGACTTTGATGGCCGGAGTGGTCGGACTGTTGTTCTGTCTGATCATATCTTATTGTTGGGGAGGTACGCTTTTTGCCGATAGCAGATTGATGTACCTTAACACGGCTCCGGTTATCGAGTGGAAAATGCTTTTTAAATTTTCTACTTTTATTTATGCATTACTTTTCTGTTTGGCACTGAATCTGCTGAGTAGTGGATGGCCGGCCTGGAGGGCATCGCGGATGTCTATTATAAATGCTCTTAGCGGAAAGCTTAACTAAACACTACACAAACGATGAATAAGAAACTGTTGAAACAAATAGTAAACGAACGGCGCTCTAACTCCTGGCTGTTCATAGAACTGCTGCTGGTAAGCATTGTACTTTGGTATGTAGTCGATTATATGTTTGTCACCCTTTATACCTATTTTGAACCTCGCGGATTCGATATTGAGAATACCTACCGGGTGGAGTTCGATTACCTGACAGAGAAAAGTCCCGACTACATAGCCAACCGTACGGATGAGGAAGCACATGCAGATATGCGTGAGTTACTGGATCGCCTTCGTCGTCGTCCCGGAGTCGAGGCGGTGAGTATGTCGCAAAATTCTTTCCCGTACAACGGAAGTAACAGTGGGATGGACGTACGCTTGGATACCATGGAGAGCAAGTACAACATCCGTCGTTGGGTGACGCCCGACTTTTTCCGTGTTTTCCGTTATCAGGGAGCCAATGGAGAAACTCCGGAACAATTGGCTGCTCTGTTGAAGGAGGGTACTTTTATGGTATCGCGTAATGTGTTCGAGTCACGTTATAAGATCGATTTGAAAGACTATGTAGGCAAAGAGTTTTGTCTGGATCAGGACACTGCCCATTTATCCAAATTGGTGGCAGCGCTCCAGGTGGTCCGTTATGATGATTTTTCCTCCGGTGCTTATAGCCGGTCCGCAGTCATCTTGTTACCGGAGAATCGGTTGGCTTCGGGCAATGAAATCTGTTTGCGTACGAACAAAAACGAATCTGCCGCTTTTGCCGAACAATTGATGAAGGATGCCCCGTCCCAATATCGGGTAGGCAATCTTTTTCTGACTAAGGTAAGTTCATTCCGGGACATACGGCATACGTTCCAGTTGGACGATGTGAATACTTTACGTAACTATCTGGTAGGTATGGGCTTTTTGCTGCTCAATATTTTTCTGGGGCTATTGGGAACATTCTGGTTCCGCACCCAGCAGCGTAAAGGTGAGATGGCGCTGATGATGGCAGTAGGAGGGAGTAAGCAAAGCGTATTCTTTCGTTTGCTGAGCGAAGGTTGGTTTATGCTTCTTCTGGTTACTCCGTTGGCTATTGGTGTCGATTTCTATATCGCAAAGAGTGAACTGACACCTTCATGGTACTTTTCTACTTTCTCTGTCGGTCGCTTTATGTTGTGCGAAGGCATCACGTTACTGTTGATGGCACTGATGATCCTGGCAGGTATCTGGTTTCCGGCCCGTCAGTCTATGAAAATCCAGCCGGCAGAGGCATTGCACGAAGAATAAAAGCTTATCGCAATATTTTATCATCTATCTGCGTTGTTTTCAAGATTATAACGTATATTTGCGTTCACAATCCTGATACAACGCAGATTTTTGCTATGAACAAACGATTATATACTATATTTCTTATATCTGTCTTCTTATTACTCCCGGGATTTTCCACTGCTGCGGAACGTATTTATAATGTTCTCTTCGTTCAGTCGTATGCTCCGGAAACACCTTGGCATAATGACTTGGTCCGGGGGTTGAAAGACGGTTTCGGTGAATCGGGATTGAAAGTGAATATTACAACCGAATTTCTGGATGCCAATTTCTGGACTTATCAATCCGAAAAGCTGATTATGCGTCGTTTTTGCGAACGGGCCCGTGAAAGGGGAACAGACTTGATTGTTACCGTCAGTGATGAGGCTTTTCATACTTTGCTGACATGCGGAGACTCGTTAGCCTTGCAGTTGCCCATTGTCTTTTTTAATATAAAATATCCGGAAGGCAGCCTGATTGATTCGTTACCCAATGTGTGTGGATATACGGCGAATCCCGATTTCGGAGAATTACTGAGGCAGGCGAGTCGCCTTTTCCCTACCCGGACGGAGGTGGTCTGTATCTCCGACAATAGCCTGTTGAGTTCGAAAGGGAAAGATGATTTTATGAACGAATGGGAAGGCTTTGTGGAGGAGCATCCGGAATATACGGTGACCTTTTATAATTCGCAGACCGATACAACCAATAAAATTATTGCTTCTACCTGCTATCCCCGCAATACACATAAGACATTGATCATCGCTCCTAAGTGGTCGTCTTTTATGTCCTTTATCGGTCGTAACTCAAAAGCGCCTTTCTTTTCGTGCGAGAACCTTGCGTTGACTAATGGTGCCTTTGGCGCGTATGATGCCGATTCGTATGCTTCGGCGCATGAAGTAGGGCGGACGGCCGCCGATGTGCTGCGTGGCAAATCTCCCTCGGAAGTGGGAATCATTGAATCTCCTTTGAAGTTTATGTACGATTTCAAGCAGCTTGTGTTTTTTAAGGTAGATCCCAAGCAGGCGAGTGCTATCGGCGGAACCATTATTAACGAGCCATACATGGAGAAATACCGTATGCTGTACATCTTGTTGTATAGTTCGATATTGGCTTTACTGGTGTTCCTGATAGTGTGGCTGTATCGTATAAACCGTCGTGAATCCCGCCGTCGCATCCATGCCCAGACCCGCCTGCTGATACAAAACCGGTTGGTGGCCCAACGTGATGAATTTGATAATGTGTTTCATTCCATCCGTGATGGTGTGATCACTTACGACACCGATTTCCGTATTCATTTTACCAATCGTTCTTTATTGAAGATGCTGCATTTGCCCAAAGATGAAGCCGCTCGACCTTACGAAGGCTTGCCGGCAGGCAGTATTTTTAAGATCTACAATAATGGTAAAGAGATTCTCCGTCCTATGCTCAAGCAAGTGGTGACTGAAGAAAGCAGCGTAGTCATTCCGGAAAATTCATTTATGCAAGAGGTGCACAGTGGAAGTTATTTCCCGGTTTCAGGAGAGGTTGTTCCTATCCGTGCACATGGAAAAATTACGGGAATGGCTCTCTCTGCCCGTAATATATCGGATGAAGAGATGCAGAAGCGTTTTTTCAGTATGGCGGTAGACGAGAGTTCTATCTACCCTTGGCAATATAATATCCGCACCGGCCTGTTTACTTTCCCTGCGGGCTTTCTGACACGTTTTGGTTTTGCGGAAAATAAGACTACCATTTCACGTGGCGAGATGGACCGGATGATTCATCCGGACGATCAGGAATCGGCATACGAGATTTTCAACCGGGCACTGGCGGGCCTCAGTCAGAGTACGCGTATGAGTTTCCGTCAGCTTAGTGGTGACGGTAATTATGAGTGGTGGGAATATCGGACGTCGGTGCTTGCAGGATTGACAACAGATACGCCCTACAGTATTTTGGGAGTATGCCAGAGTATACAACGCTATAAGACAACCGAAGAGGAATTAACCGCAGCGCGTGATAAAGCACTTCAGGCGGATAAATTGAAATCGGCTTTCCTTGCCAATATGAGTCATGAGATACGTACGCCGCTGAATGCGATTGTAGGTTTCTCTGATTTGTTGAGCGATACCAGCGGGTTTACCGAAGAAGAGGTTAAGCTATTTATAGAGACTATCAATAAGAATTGTGGACTGTTGCTGGCACTTATCAATGATATTCTCGATTTGTCCCGTATAGAATCCGGCACAATGGATTTTCAGTTTGCCGGTCACAATCTTCCGTTATTGATGAAGAATGTATACGATTCACAGCGTTTGAATATGCCTCCGGGAGTGCAGTTGGTGCTGAAGTTGCCGGAGAATAGCAAAAAGTATCTGGTGACGGATAATGTCCGCCTCCAACAAGTGGTAAACAACTTGATCAACAATGCCGTTAAGTTTACGACTCAAGGTTCGATTACATTCGGATATACCGAAGAAGAACCCGGCTACACTTCTCTTTTTGTCGAAGACACCGGAAAAGGTATTTCGGAAGATGGATTGAGGCATATCTTTGAACGTTTCTATAAGGTAGATAGCTTTACCCAGGGTGCGGGGCTCGGACTGAGTATTTGCCAGACTATCGTAGGACGTCTGAACGGGACGATTACCGTCACTTCAGAAGAAGGGCACGGAACCCGTTTCACTGTCCGCCTTCCGGATATTTGCGAATAATGATACCGGAGGACGTCCGTCTCCGAACAAACTGTTCATTTTCGGACAGCAGAAAGAACGATGGACGATAAGCGGTGAACGATAAACAGTGAATGATGAGTGGTGAACGATAAGCGATGAACGATGAATGAAGAGCGGTGAACGGAGGGAACGGACGGTGGATGTTCCTGATGCTAAAAGATCAGTAGCCGCTACCTTTCACCGGAGGGTGTATCCCTCTCTTTTCTGTTCATTTACAGCGTGGTTACCCGTCCGAAAGAGGCTGCTCCATTATCGTTTTTCCTATTTTGCATCCATCGTTTCTTTCCCTATACCCTTTCTCTTTTCCCGTTTATTTTCCCTTTTACTCCCTCAACCTCCCTTACTCATTGCTCCTTGTTTTGTGTTCCCGTTTTCCCGGTATTCACTTTTGGCACGGGGTTTGCTTTTCAGCCGGTAAATAAACGAATATTATATGAAACGATACTTTCTACTTTCTGCTTTTGCATTTTGCTCGTTGGCGCTGAGTGCGCAGGAAACGCAGGAAATCACCTTGAATGAAGCCATTGCACTGGCACGAACACAGTCTGTAGATGCAGCAGTAGCTCTGAATGAGCTGAAGACAGCTTATTGGGAGTACCGCACGTTTCGCGCCGATCTTCTTCCGGAAGTAAACTTCAGCGGTACATTGCCCAGTTACAGCAAGCAGTATAACAGTTATCAGAATGAAGACGGCTCTTACTCGTTTGTCCGCAGTAATAAGTTAGGATTGAACGGTGCTTTGTCTATCGACCAGAACATCTGGTTTACGGGAGGTAAAGTTTCATTGTCCTCTTCACTCGACTTTATGAAACAGTTAGGTTCCGGAGGAAGCCGGCAGTTCATGTCTGTCCCTATCGCCCTTCAACTGACTCAGCCCATTTTCGGAGTAAACAACCTGAAGTGGAACCGCCGTATCGAACCGGTGCGTTACGAAGAGGCGAAAGCCGCTTTTATTACTGCGACGGAGACGGTGACCATGAATGCGATCACTTACTTCTTCAATTTGCTGTCGGCAAAGGAGACACTGGGCACTGCCCGACAAAATCAGGTGAATGCCGACCGTTTGTACGAGGTGGCCGGGGCTAAACGAAAAATGGGTCAAATCTCAGAAAATGAACTTCTGCAACTGAAGCTTGCCGCCCTGAAAGCCCGGGCTGCTGTGACGGATGCAGAAAGTAACCTCAATGCCCATATGTTCCGTTTGCGTTCTTTCCTGGCCATAGGAAACGACCTGATACTGGAACCTGTGGTACCGGAATCGGCTCCCAACCTAAAGATGGAATACAACCAAGTGCTGAACAAAGCACTGGAACGCAATTCGTTTGCCCACAATATTCGTCGTCGTCAGTTAGAGGCCGAATATGAAGTTGCAACAGCCCGGGGAAATCTCAGGAGCGTCGATCTTTTTGCCAATGTAGGTTATACGGGACTGAATAAAGACTTATCTCCTGCCTATCACAATTTGCTAGACAATCAGGTGGTTGAGGTCGGTGTTAAAATTCCAATCCTCGACTGGGGCAAACGCCGTGGAAAAGTGAGGGTAGCCAAGAGTAACCGGGACGTTACCCTGTCCAAGATAAAGAAGGAACAGATGGATTTCGATCAGGACATCTTCCTGCTGGTCGAGCATTTCAACAATCAGGCACAGCAGCTTTCCATAGCCAATGAGGCCGATAAGATTGCGCAACAGCGCTATAAGACGAGTGTCGAAACATTCCTGATCGGTAAGATCAATACACTCGATCTGAACGACGCCCAGAACTCGAAAGACGATGCCCGCCAAAAACATATCAACGAACTGTACTGGTATTGGTATTACTATTATCAACTCCGTAGCCTGACGTTGTGGGATTTCCAAAACAATACTCCCCTGGAAGCTGATTTTGAAGATATTGTAAAAAAATAATTGTGTGTTTGTTCTTTTTAAACAGGAGGGCTGTTGGTTTCAGACCAACGCCTCTTTGGTTTTAAACCAAGAGGTCTTACCTTTTAAACCAACGTACCTTTGGTTTTAAACCAAAAAAGAGTAGTTTTGCAACTCAAAAATTGATGCCTATGCTTTTAATTATAGATGATGATAGCGGGGTCCGCTCTTCCCTGAGTTTTATGCTGAAACGCGCCGGTTATCAGGTAATTGCAGTGACCGGCCCGCGTGAGGCGATGGAAGTAGTTCGTTCGGAAGCTCCTTCTCTGATCCTGATGGATATGAATTTTACACTTTCCACTTCCGGTGAAGAAGGATTGACGCTTTTAAAACAAGTAAAGGTTTTTCGTCCCGATGTCCCGGTCATTCTGATGACTGCCTGGGGCAGTATACAGTTGGCTGTACAAGGGATGCAGGCCGGTGCATTCGACTTTATCACGAAACCCTGGAATAACGCTGCTCTGTTGCAGCGCATCGAGACGGCACTCGAACTGACTGCCACTCCCAAATACACTCCGCAAGAGCAAAGCGGAACACTCAACCGGAGCCATATAATAGGCAAAAGCCGTGGGTTGATGGAGGTCTTGAATACGGTGGCACGTATTGCTCCTACCAATGCTCCCGTATTAATCACGGGTGAAAGCGGAACGGGTAAAGAACTGATAGCCGAAGCCATCCATATCAATAGCCAACGTGTCCGCCAGCCTTTTGTAAAAGTCAATCTGGGAGGAATTTCACAGAGCCTTTTCGAAAGTGAAATGTTCGGTCATAAAAAAGGTGCGTTTACAGATGCCACTGCCGACCGTATGGGGCGTTTTGAAATGGCGAACAAAGGAACTATTTTTTTGGATGAAATCGGGGATCTCGATCCGTCGTGCCAGGTAAAGCTGCTGCGGGTATTGCAGGACCAGACCTTTGAGGTGTTGGGAGACAGTCGCCCGCGTAAGACGGATATCCGGGTGGTTTCGGCTACGAATGCCGACCTGAGTAAGATGGTGAGCGAACACACTTTTCGTGAAGACCTGTTCTATCGTATCAACCTGATAACCGTAAAACTGCCTGCACTGAGAGAACGCAGAGAAGATATACCATTGCTTGCCAGACACTTTGCCGATCGTCAGGCGGAGATTAACAATCTGCCCCGTACAGAATTCTCGTCGGATGCGTTGAACTTCCTGAGCCGTTTACCTTTTCCGGGCAATATCCGTGAATTGAAGAATCTGGTAGAACGTACGATTCTGGTCAGCGGAAAGGAAGTGTTGGATGCAATCGATTTCGAGAACCAATACCAACGTCATGACGAAAGTGTGGCAACTTCTTCTTCATTTGCGGGAATGACTTTGGATGAAATTGAAAAGCAAACGATTCTTCAGGCACTGGAACGCTATAAAGGGAATCTCAGCCAGGTGGCTACCGCATTGGGAATCAGTCGTGCAGCATTGTATCGCCGTTTGGAGAAATATGATATCGGTGATAAGTAACCCGTTGCTTATCATGGTCCGTTAATCGTTAATCATCAATCACATGTCAGTAAAGGGATTCTTCTTCATACTTGTTTTCTTCTTGGTCGCTATCATGGGTTTTCTGATTTATATATCCGAAACCGTTGTCGTGAAGTATCTCTATATTGCCGAAGCATTGATGCTGCTCCTGATGCTGTATCTTATTTTGTTTTACCGGAAAATCGTGAAACCGATGAACACCATCGGCAGTGGTATGGAACTTCTCAGAGAACAGGACTTCAGTAGCCGGTTAAGCCATGTGGGGCAGCAGGAGGCCGACCGTGTGGTAAATGTTTTCAATCGCATGATGGAACAACTGAAAAACGAACGGCTGCGCTTGCGAGAACAGAATCATTTTCTCGACCTGATGATTAATGCTTCCCCCATGGGCGTTATTATCATGACGCTGGACGAAGAGGTATCTCAACTCAACCCCATGGCGATGAAGATGATGGGGTCCGTCCGGAAGAAGCTGAGGGCAGGAAATTGTCGGAAATCGATTCTCCGCTTGCCCTGGAATTGGCCGCCATTCCGAATGGAGAAACCAGCACCGTCCGGCTGAACGACTCGAGTATCTATAAATGCACCCACTCTTCATTTGTGGACCGCGGCTTCCAGCATCCTTTCTATCTGATGGAAGGATTGACCGATGAAGTGATGAAAGCTGAAAAGAAGGCATACGAGAAAGTGATCCGTATGATTGCGCATGAGGTGAATAATACAACAGCGGGCATCACTTCCACATTGGATACGGTAGAGCAGGCATTGTCCGAGTCGGAAGGTATGGAGGATATTTGCGATGTGATGCGCGTATGTACCGAGCGTTGTTTTTCTATGAGCCATTTCATTACCCGCTTTGCCGATGTGGTGAAGATTCCCGAGCCCCGTTTTACTCCGACCAACCTGAATGACCTTGCATTTACCTGCAAGCGCTTTATGGAAGGGATGTGCAATGACCGGAACATCCGGTTGCAACTGATATGTGACGAATCTCTGGACGATGTGAAGCTGGATGCGTCTCTGTTTGAACAAGTATTGGTAAATATTATTAAGAATGCAGCCGAGAGTATCGGACAGGACGGGCAGATCATCATTCGTACTTCATTGCCTACAGCTATCGAAGTGGTGGATAACGGACCCGGTATATCAAAAGAGACTGAAGCAAAACTCTTCAGTCCCTTCTTTTCTACCAAACCCAACGGACAAGGTATCGGTTTGATTTTTATTCGCGAAGTTCTGAGCCGTCATGGCTGCACGTTTTCATTGCGTACATACGCCGACGGACTGACAAGATTCAGGATTCTATTTCCGTGATTCTTGCCATTTCACGGCATATTCATCCAGTATCCGTTTGATTCCCTGACCTATTTTCACATAATCCTTTTCATTCAGGTTAGCCAGTGATACACGTACGCTCCATTCCGGTCCGGCAAAACCTCCTCCGTTAAGCAATACCAGTGAGGTTTCGTTGGCCAGGCGGAAAACAACATCCAGCGGGCTGTAAGTTTTCTTCAGATAACTGACAAATTCTTCTCCATAGAATATCTTGGCCCATACCAGCATATCTATTTCGCTGTAGTAACCTACACGCAGATCGTCTACGAGTGAGAATCCGGTGTTATCCCACAGGGCTTTCAAGCGACGCCGGATAATCTCCTGCATTTTGTTTTTATACCGGTTTTCCTTATCCAGAATGGCGAAAGAAGCAAACAGGCTCATTTGCGTCTGTTGTGGCAGCGATAATCCGGCGGTGTGGTTCAGAGCTACCTGGCGGCTGTCAGCCACCATGCGGTCGATGAATTTCAGTTTCTCGGGTGTAAGAGTCAGACTGGAGTAACGCTTATTGAGAATTGTCTTCTGCTCTTCCGGCAGGTGGGCTATCATCCGGTCGAAGATATTCTCTTCGTGCAGAGCGATCACGGCATCCCTCCATCCCGTGGCTCCGAAATATTTGGAGAAAGAGTAGACACACAAAGTGTTTTGTGGTAATTCGGCCATCAGTGAGCGGAAATGCGGACTGAATGTTCCGTATACGTCATCTGTAATAATCATCAGGTTCGGATTGTCTTTTTTCACGATATCTACAATCCGTGCGGCAGTCTCGGGACTCAGTGTATAACTGGGCGGGTTACTGGGATTGGTAATGAAGAGTGCCTTGATCTGTGGGTTCCTCAGGCGGTCTATATCTTCGTCTTTGTATTGCCAGGTGTGCAATCCGTCTGTCGTCATCTGATCCGCAGATATTTCCGTAACGTTAAATTCATAGCGTCTTAATTGAGGAATTTCAATATAAGGAGTGAAGACAGGTACCATCAAGGCGATTCCATCCCCTTTATTGAGCAGGAAGTTTTCTTGCAGAGAGTCGAAAACGTAGCACATGGCTGCTGTTCCGCCTTCGGTGGCAAACAAATCGTATTTGCCTTTCGGCGGACGACGGTCGCACATCTCCTGTGCCAGATAGTCTTGCACAATCATTTCGGTAAATTGCAGAATGCGGTCCGGCACCGGATACTGATCGCCTACCACTCCTTCCGCCCATTCGTGGACAAGGGTATCCGGGTCGGCGGCATGTTCCAGCAACATGTATTGATACGTCCCTTTCAACAGCTCTGCCCCCGGCTGGCTGTGGTTGGTTTTGAGGAAAGTCTCAAAGCGGGCGGCAATTCCGTCTTTTTGCGGAATACCGGCTATTCCTTCCGGCAGGTACATCACACGCCTACACTCTTCCAGTCCGAATTTACCTAAAAGGAAGAACGCTTCGCGCGGAGTGGTAGCAATCCAGTTCGGATTTCCACGTCCGGCATTCAGCATGGTGTGGGCTATCTTCTTGATGCTCTCGTCAGCCATTTCAATCAGTTTGTTCTTCAATTCGAAAGGACTGATACTCTCCATCTTTTTAGCAAAACTTTTAGTTACTGCTCCGTTGTTTTCATTACTTTTCATCATTATATCAAGAGTTATGTTTAGTTAATATTAAAAATCTGTTTCTACATAAGTAATACGATCACTACTCCCCAGATAATCAGAAGAGTATTCCCGACAGCATACGTCACAGTATATCCCAAAGCAGGAGTTTCGCTTTCAACGGCTTCCTGGATGGCTCCTAATGCAGCCGTAGTGGTACGTGCGCCGGCTGTGCATCCCAATACCAGTGCCGGATGGAATTTAAAGATATATTTTGCCATCAGTATGCCTGCTATCAGAGGAATGGAAGTGGCCAGTGCGCCTACGATGAACAGGCTTAAACCCACTTCCTTGAACCCTTGCACGAAGCTGGGACCTGCAGCAATGCCCACAACGGCAATAAACATGTTCAGCCCCACGTTGTCCAGTATCCAGAGAGCGGGTTCGGGAATACGTCCGAAAGTAGGGTGTTTGCTGCGTAGCCATCCGAAGAATAATCCGCCGATCAAGGCTCCTCCGCTAGTGCTGAGGCTGATGGGGACTCCTCCCATGTGAATGCTGAGTGCGCCGATCAGTCCTCCTATCAAAATGCCCAATCCGACGAAGATCATGTCTGTTTGGTTGGTCGGCCGGTCGGCATATCCCAGCTGCTTGGCTGCCGCATCCACTTCATGTTTGGTACCCACCAGTTCCACCATGTCACCGGCGTCGACCACGGTCTGGGCCAATACCGGTATGTCGATACCTGCCCGTTTGATGCGGCGAATGCTGACACCGTGCATAAATTTCAGGGCCCGGATGGTGCTGACTTTTTCTCCGGCAACCGTTTTGCGGGTGACCATAACGGGTAATACCTCGGCAGGGAAGTCCAGCAACTGCGGGTCCAATACTTCAGGACCGATCCAGTCCTCTTCACCGATCACATACTCGCGCCGGCCGCTCAGTACCACTTCGTCGCCTTTCTTCAGTACAAAAGTCGGACTAACCTCTTTTACGATGATTCCTGCCTGGCGCACCCGTTCCACAAACAGGCGTTTATCGTTTTCCTGAAAATAACTTTCAAGATCTGACACCCGTTTACCGTCACCAAACCACTCGTTGGCTATTTTATAAGCACGGAAAGTAACGGGGCGGGCGGCTGCCATGAATCCGGGTTGATCCGCTTCGTTATTTCCCATTTTGGCTTCCAGTTCTTTGCAGGCAGCTTTCACTTTATCGAGTCCCCCCAGCAGTCGCGGGCCGAGTGAACCCAATACCCATGCAGAGCCGGCCGTACCGAAGATGTAAGTTACGGCATAGGACACCGGGATAATGTTATTATATGCTTCTTTGGTTTCCGGAGAGATGTTCAGTTCGTTAATCGTGTCTCCGGCCACGCCGATTACGGCAGAGATGGTTTGCGATCCGGCCAGTAATCCGGCAGCCTCACCTACATTATACCCCATAATCTTAGCCAGTATCCAAGGGATGATCAGGCAGAATACACACATGATGGCGGCAAACCCCATTTGAGGGAGTCCGTCCTTTTTCAGTCCGCGGAAAAACTGAGGACCGACCTTATAGCCGATGGCGAAAAGAAAAAGCAGAAAGAAAACAGATTTGATAGGTCCGTCGACGGTGATGTCGAGTTGTCCGACAAGGACTCCTACCAGCAATACGCTTGTTACAACTCCCAGGCTGAACTTTCCGATTTTGATTTTTCCAATCCAAAAGCCCACAAAAAGGGTCAGGAAGATAGCCAGCTCGGGGTGTACCCTAAGTTGATGTACAATCCAATCCATAGTTAATTTGTTTAGGTTTAATTTCTCATTAAAAACAGCCTGTGCAAGAAAGTGTTTTGTTAAACGATCTATTCTTGTATCATTGTATACATTATTAACGTTATCTTTGATGCGTTAAATTGTATATTGTTTTGAAGAATAAATTTCGTAATTTGTTTTTGGCCTTTGGCATCCTGGCCGTCATCATCATGCTGTTCACTTTCGACGTGTCCTATGATGAGCTGCTGGACAACCTGCGGCGTGCCGGATTTTATCTGCCGCTGGTTCTGGTCCTTTGGCTTTTTATTTATCTGATTAATACCCTTTCGTGGTATATCATTCTTCGTAGTAGCGGTCCGGTGAATTCATTGTCGTTCGCCCGGCTCTATAAATTCACGGTTTCCGGTTTTGCGTTGAATTATGTCACTCCTGTGGGACTGATGGGAGGGGAACCCTACCGGATTATGGAGCTTACTTCTTATGTCGGAGTGGAGCGTGCCACATCTTCGGTCATCCTGTATGTGATGATGCATATCTTCTCGCATTTCTGTTTCTGGCTCAGCTCGGTGTTGATTTATGTCTTTTTTTATCCGGTCGGTTGGGGGATGGGCATTGTCTTGGGGTTGATTACACTTTTCTGCCTTTTACTTGTCACTCTTTTTATCAAAGGCTACCGGAACGGTATGGCTGTGGCATGCATACGTCTGGGCAGTCATATCCCTTTCTTGAAGAAGCATGCAGTCCGCTTCGCGGAACTTCACAAAGAAAAACTGGAAACCATAGACAGTCAGATAGCACTGCTTCATCAACAGCGCAAAAGTACCTTTTATTCGGCATTGGGGTTAGAGTATACCGCTCGCATTGTGGGGTGTCTTGAAGTCTGGTTGATTCTGAATGTATTGACTACGGATGTCAGTTTTGTCGGTTGCATTCTGATCGTCGCTTTCTCTTCCCTACTGGCCAATCTGCTTTTCTTTCTTCCCATGCAATTAGGGGGCAGGGAAGGAGGTTTTGCCCTGGCGGTAGCCGGTTTGTCTTTATCCGGAGCATATGGGGTATTTGCCGCTCTGATTACGCGGGTGCGGGAGATGGTCTGGATTGTTATCGGGCTGGTGCTGATGAAGATAGGAAATCGGAGATAGAGTAATGATGAAAAGCTGAATTTCTGAGAAATTTCTATCATTAAGGATTATGAATGTATCTAATCACTCTCGTTTGTACGAAACCTACCAACTTCAATCTGTGAGCCCTCGCTGAAACCGGTTGGGAAGAATGCTGCTTGCCTTCAAGAAGTACTGTCAGTTCAGAAGCATTCCAATGGAATACTGTCCAATTGTCTCTTTTGTGTATATACATACTTAGAATATGGTTGATGCGTCATTAAGCCTGTAGGCGTTAATTTAGCGGTATCATTTTCTTGCATAGTTGGATGTCCCATATGCAAAATCTATTTAGTAGATCATGGATACCGAAATTTTAAGGAAAAAATACACTTTATGGAGTAATATTGTTGATCTTCGTTCTCGAGGTATCAATATCACAAGAACGGCAGAGCGTCTTGGTGTTTCCCGCGATACGGTGAGACATCTGCAATCTTTAACTTCAGATGAACTCGTCCGGGAGTGTCAGCCCCAAGAGGGAAACAGATATAAACTCCAGAACTACGAACGGAACATCCTATCTTTACTTATCAGTTTTCCTTCTATTTCAAGCAGCCGTGTCCACGACTATTTAAAAGAACATTATCCTGATTTTCCAACAGTCTGTGATAAGACTGTACACAATTACGTGCAATTCATCCGGAAGAAGCATCATCTTCCATTCCGGTCCTGTCGTTTATGACGGAACCCGAATCTTCGTGTACACATCTTTAATATAGCAAACATCATAAGTTGATCAGAAATGAAGCAATTCGATAAAGGATGGTGGAACTGCTTTTTATCCTATACGGATGAATTAGCGCAAATACAACGTGACTTTGACGTGACAGCAAATGCGCAACTCAAAGCTGCTGGCGTTGAAAAGAAAGAGATTGAGGGTATTCTTAAAACAGAAATAATGTCTGATAAAACGAGAGAATTACTCACAGAGTAC
>CXUA01000129.1_pt1 | contig 17785 bp, 7 predicted proteins | sample 941471 | NCBI WGS metagenome assembly CXUA01 (sample SAMEA3493468, study PRJEB9703) | human gut metagenome | biome: ENVO:mammalia-associated habitat; material: ENVO:feces | place: Bangladesh | collected 2010-01-06
TACAAGATTGTAGACAATCAGATCGTAGTGTCTACAGCAGCTGCAGCAGCGAAAGAGGTACAGGCTACCCAGCAACAGAAACAAAGAAAAATTTCGGGAGTTGTGAAAGATGCAATGGGAGAAGCCATCATCGGAGCATCGGTTATAGAAAAAGGAAATCCGACTAACGGTACCATCACAGATATCAACGGAAAATTCAGCCTGAATGTAGGTGGTAATGAATTACAGATTACCTATATCGGTTATATGCCTGAAACAGTATCGTTGAAGACCGGTGTAGCTTCTTATAATATCATCATGAAAGAAGATACTAAAACACTGGATGAGGTCGTAGTAGTGGGATATGGTGTACAGAAGAAAGCCAATCTAACAGGTTCTGTAGCATCAATCAGTGCTGATGCCTTAGAGTCTCGTTCCGTTGCCAGTGTGTCTGCCGCACTTGCCGGACAAATTCCGGGTGTAACTTCTATTCAAACTTCGGGTGCTCCGGGATCACAAACGGGTAGTATTACCATCCGCGGTAAGAACTCTATTAATGCTGCCAGCCCATTGGTTATTGTAGATGGTGTTCCCGGAACCATGGATACAATAGATCCTTCGGACATTGAAACGCTAACTGTATTGAAAGATGCTGCATCATCGGCTATCTATGGTGTACAAGCAGCCAATGGTGTTATTGTAATCACTACCAAACAAGGTAAGAAAGGTGAGAAAACGCATATAAACTACTCAGGTATTGTTTCATGGGCTTCTCCTGTTGTGAAACGTCAGTATGTCAATGCTTATGAACATGCTATACTATACAATGAAGCAGTTCACAACGAAAATCCGAACGCAGTACTTCCTTTTACGGATGAAGATATCGAGAATTATCGTAATGGAACTTACCCCAGTACAAATTGGTACGATGAAGCGTTCAAAAAGAGTGCTTTTGAGCAAATGCATAATTTATCTATCAGTGGCGGTTCTGAAAAGACCACTTATAATGCTTCCATCGGGTATACCAACCAAGGAGGTCTGACAGATGAAATTAGCTATAAACGCTATAACGCACGTATGAGTCTGAATTCAGATATTAACAAGTATGTCTCTGTAGGTGTTAATGCATCCGGATATCGTGGTATTAAAGAAGATGGTTGGATGGGATACGTCACAGTAGCGCAGGGTGTGAGTCGTTCATATCCGACAGACCCGGTATATGCTGAAGACGGTTCTTTCAATTATTCAGGAAAAGATAACCCGGTAGCAATTCAAGATCAATCCGGTTTTACCCGCAGTACAGCACAGCAATTAAATGCCACTGCCTATGCACAAATTAATATTTTACCGGAACTAAGCGTTAAAGGAGTATTTTCTCTTCGCCATGATTACACCAATCAAGAAGGCTTTAAAAAGCATTTCACTTATGGTAATTTCGACTCCGGACTTCGCGAAGGTTACGACGAGTATTATAATCACAACCGATACACAAGTCAGGTATTAGCCAATTATAATAAAACTTTCGGCAAACATTCAATAGCAGTTCTGGGAGGTTTTGAATCATTCGAACACATTTATAAATTTACCAAAGCTTCTCGAAAGGGCGGTGGCAACAATGAATTAACGGAATCATTGAATACCTTGGATGCATCTTCACAAAAAAATGAAGACGGTGGATATGAAATGTCTCGTCTATCCTACTTCGGACGTGTCCAGTATGACTTTATGAATAAGTACTTGTTTGAAGCCAATTTACGTGCGGATGCCTCTTCACGTTTTCCAAAAGATAATCGCTGGGGTGTTTTCCCAGCAATCTCTGCCGGATGGAGAATTTCGGAAGAAGCATTTATCAAAGACAATGTATCATGGATTAGCAACTTGAAACTGCGTCTTGGATGGGGAAAAACCGGTAACGAAGAATTAGATCCGGATGATATTTATCCGGCAATACCGACATATGCTTACGAAAAATATATGTTTGGTAATAGCCTGTATTCTACCGCTTACGAAAGCCGTTACGTAAACAACAACTTACAATGGGCAACCGTTACAAATTATGAGTTAGGACTAGAGGCCGGTTTTCTAAACAATATGTTTGGATTCGAATTATCTGTTTATAAAAAGAAAACAAATGACATGTTGTTGTACATGCCTATACAAGGTGTGATCGGTATGGGCGCTCCTGCACAAAATGCAGGTAGTGTAGAAAACACTGGTTTTGATTTGAATTTATTGCACAACAATCGTATCAACAAAGATTGGAGTTATGCTGTAAACCTTAATATTGCATATGTAAAAAATGAAATCATCGATATGAATGGTACGGAAGGTGCTAATTCGAAAAATGATAAATTATGGTACATCGAAGGCAATCCAATTGGTTCATATTATGGTTACGTAGCCAACGGATACTTTAACACTGACGATGAATTAGCCAATTATCCGAAACGCACCGGCAAAGAACAATTGGGAGACATCAAATACCTTGATTTGAATGGAGATGGCAAAATTACCGCTGACGGAGACCGCCAAATCATTGGTAAGAATTTCCCCAGTTGGACTACAGGCTTAAATCTGACTTTATACTATAAAGATTTTGATTTCTCTGCCATGTTCCAGGGAGCTTTTGATGTGGATGGCTATTACATGGCCGAAGCAGCTTATGCATTCTACAACGGAGCTAATGCACTAAAGAGACATTTGGATCGTTGGACTCCGGAGCATCACAACGCTTCTTACCCAAGAATCACCAAAGACAGTCAAACGAATTTCACAACTTCTTCATTCTGGCTACAAAATGCCTCATATGTACGTTTAAAAACTATTTCCCTGGGATACAATCTGCCTAACAGTTTCTTAAGCAAACTGGGTGTTCAAAAAGCAAAGCTTTATGTTGCCGGAGAGAATCTATTGACGTTCAGCGACCTAGAAGGTATCGATCCTGAAGAAGGCAATGAACGTGGTTGGTCTTATGGAAACGTAAAAAAAGTTTCAATCGGATTAAAAGTTTCATTCTAAAATAATATAACAAAATATGAAAAATAAAATTTTATATATTATAGCGTCCGTTATGCTAACAGGATTTACCTCTTGTAGCGATTTTCTGGATCGTTATCCAACAGAAGAACTTTCAGACGGAAGTTTCTGGAAAACAAAAACAGATGCGGAAATGGCCGTTTCTGATATTTATAGATGTCTTCCCACTTGGGATATAGATGAAGATATCAATTCAGACAATGCAGTACATGGCATCAAGTGGGCCAATGGAAATGTGTCCAAAGGCGTATACGACCCTGCTGACCAAGGATGGTCAGAAGATTACGGATATATTCGTAGATGTAATCTGGTATTACAAAAATTAGAAGAAATGGAATTATCTCAGTCGGATAAAGAACCAATAGCCGGACAAGCTTACTTCTTCAGAGGTTATATTTATTTTGAATTGATTCGTAAATTCGGAGACGTCCCATACATCGACCAGCCTTTAAAATTAACTGATGTAGAGGACATTACCCGTACATCTAAAGATGAGATCTACACCAAAATAATGGCCGACTTCGATAAAGCTTTCAGCTACTTACCAGAAGAATGGCCGGCTACACAGTGGGGACGCATAACCAAAGGTGCCGCTATGGCGATGAAAGCAAGAGCAGCTTTGTATTTTGGCAATTGGGAAACAGCGGCTACAGCTGCAAAATCTGTTATGGATCTAAATAAATATGATCTGTACGACAAAGAAAACACTGGAAAGTACCAAGAATTATTTTGGGAAAAGACAGACGGTTGTGAAGAAATTATTCTTGCAGTACAGTACAACGCACCTGATAAAACAAACTACCTAATTGGATGGGAATGCTTTCCGACAAAAGGTTGGGGTGGTTTGAATCCGACTCAAAGTCTGGTAGATGCATTCGAAGATAGTGAAGGAGCTCCTATCAGCAAATCTAAAATTTATTCGGAAAAAAATCCATTCGCTAACCGTGACCCTCGTTTAGAGGTTAACGTTTTACACGATGGTGAGGAAATGTATGGCGTGACAATTAAAGTAGCTCCACTAAAATCAAGCGGAAGCACTGGTATTGCACAGCATGGTGATGCCACAGCAACAGGATATTATCAACAGAAATGGCTTGACCCAAGTATTGACCCTCAATCAGCAGGTTGGGAAATGGGAAAAGATTGGGTAACTATCCGTTATGCAGAAGTTCTGTTAACCTATGCTGAGGCCAAAAATGAAGTTTCACCACTGGACGATTCTGCTTTTGAAGCTGTTAATCAGGTCCGTCGCCGCGTAGGTATGCCGGAATTACAAAAGACAGATGCAACCAAGCCGACTTACTGCGCGACTCAAGATGATCTTCGTCAGCGTATACGTAATGAATGGCGCGTTGAGTTTGCTCTTGAAGGAGGAAAGCGTCAATGGGATATTCGCCGTTGGGGTATTGCTAAAGATGTGTTGAACGCACCATTCCTTGGCATTAAATACAAAATGGTAGACGATGCGGTTAATGCAGATCCCAAAGATGGCGGAAAGGTATGTGTTCTGTACGAGGGTGACAATGTTAAACTGGCCGGTAGTAGATATGAAGACCATAATTATATCTACCCGATTCCTCAATCTGAAATTGATTTAAATCCCAAGTTAACTCAAAATCCGGGATATTAATATCTAACACACAAATTCACGGACTCTATAATATTTAAATGTAGAGAGTCCGTGAATTTTCCCATATTTAAGTAGCACTTATCATGAGAAAGTACTTCCCTTACATACTCTTCATTTTTCTTTTCTTTATTTATTTTCTCTGTTATCAGAGTGTGTTATCACATGTGATTTATTATCAGGAACAACATCATCTTTTTCTATACTCCAAAACTTTTTTTCTACAACATATCCAGTCACAAGGATGGATGAGTTATCTGACAGCATTTATTATACAATTTTTTCACATACCTACTATAGGCAGCATTTTACTTGCAGGAATTTTAGCCCTCATATATTTACTGACTAACGATGCCATAAAAAAAATTACAGGGCACAATGATCTGCTACTGCTATCACTAATACCTTCTATATATTTGTTCCTCTATTCAATGACTGTCGACCATTCATTAACACCAATCATCGCTACCTTCCTAGGACTTCTGATTATGAGCCTTTTTCATCAAATCACAGTTCGCCCTTGGTCTTTTATCCGAAAAATTTATTCTCCACTTCCCCCCAACAATAAGTACCGTCTTTTAATATACAGCTTACTAATAGCAATTTACGCAGGCACTTCATTTTACTTTTTTGTCCAAACCTATAACATGAGTGAACACCGAATGATAATGGCGGAAAAGAGTGTAAAAGAAAAGAATTGGGAAAATGTACTGACACAAACCGAAAAATATATCAACTCGGGAAGAACCAACCAGCTGATCTCCTACTTTCACAACCTGGCTCTGTACCATACGGAAAAATTGCCTTATCAACTATTCGATTACCCACAAAAACTGGGAGTCAAGGCGCTATACTTCCCATGGAACAGCGATAGCCATGAGAGTGAGTACGGACATTTTATATATGAAGACTTAGGATACATCAACGAAGCACAGCGGTGGGAATTCGAAGCAATGGTGGTATGGGGAGAAACGGCACCCCATTTGCTTAACCTGGCACGATACAACATAGTAAACAAAAGACCTGAAGTGGCACGACGGTTCATCAATCTCCTGAAGCAGTCCCTCTTCTATCGGAAAGATGCCGAAGAATTAGAAAAACAGCTCCATGCAGGCAGTGTACCGGGACTGCGCATGGCACTTGAAAACAATAAGGAACATCCCGCACGATTTGCAAACGTCATCAATATAGGACCGGAATTACAGTATCTGTGTGAGCAGGACACGACAAACAGAATGGCTTTTGAATACCTGATGAGTGACCTACTGCTGAGCAATAACGTAGTACGCTTTGTGGATAACCTGAAGTTCATCAGGCACTTTAAATATCCGGAAATGCCACCCGCATACCAAGAAGCACTCTATATATACAAATTGGGAGTGGACGGGGAAACGTTTTCCAAATCAGGATTCAATGTCAGTGAAAACACCGAAAAGAGATTCCAAAGGTATTACAGCCTGTATAAAAACAGGCAAATGCAGAGGCTGAAAGCGGAGTTTGGAAACACCTACTGGTATTACCTGAACTTCATCAGTCCGTATGGAGACAAAATCATAAGGAACTAATATGTAAAGACATGAAAACAATCTATATCCTTCTTATCACGGTTCTCAGCTGGAGCCTGCAGGCATGCACCGCCCAATGCGGCAAACCGGATGCCTGCACGGACAGTATTCCCCGTATATATCCCGATTATGCGGGAGTCACATTCCCGCTGAATATTGCACCTCCCAATTTCAGGATCGGGGAGAACGCGGATGCCTTCCAAACGGAAATTGGCACAGGGGAGACGGCGGACATCCTCTGCACAAGCAAGAATCCCGAAGTGATTATACCGACAAAGAAATGGAAGAAACTTCTCCAAAAAGCCGCGGGAAAAGACATATTCATCCGCATCACCCTGCTGAGGGGAGGGAAATGGACACGCTATGCGGATATCAAGGATACCATATCGAACGAACCGATAGATGAGTACCTGGTCTACCGGTTGCTGTACCCGGGATATGAACTATGGAACGAAATGGGGATTTACCAGAGAGACCTGACAGGTTATGAAGAGACTCCGATAGCGGAGAACCGAAATTTCGGCAAACAGTGCATCAACTGCCATACGTTCAATCAAAACTCTCCGGAAACCATGATGGTGCATGTGCGGGGAAAGTCGGGAGGGACACTGATATGCAAAAACGGGAAAGTGGAAAAGGTAAACACCAAACCGGAGGGATTCAAGAACGGGGGAACCTATGCGGCCTGGCATCCTTCAGGAAGATACATTGCATTCTCAATGAATGAGATACAGCAGTTCTTCCATTCATCGGGACAGAAACCCATAGAGGTATCCGACCTGGCTGCCGACCTGATAGTTTATGATACTGAAAAGAAAACATTCCTCACTGACTCCCTGATATGCGGGGAGCGGTATATGGAAACATTCCCCAACTGGACACCGGACGGGAAAACACTGTATTTCTGCCGGGGAAATGCTTATAAAGAGAAGATGCCGCTGGACAGTATCCGTTATGACCTGTGCAGGATAGGATTCGATCCGGAATCCGGTAAATTCAGTACGCCGGAGTGTGTGTACAGAGCCTCCGAACAGGGAAAAAGTGTCTCTTTCCCAAGGGTTTCTCCCAATGGTAAATACCTGATGTTCACCCTGTCGGATTATGGAAACTTCTCCATCTGGCATCCGGAAAGCGAACTTTGTCTGTTGACAATGGATACAGGAGAAATACGGCTTTTAAATGAAGTGAACAGCAACGACGTGGAGAGTTTCCATACATGGTCATCATCCGGACGCTGGTTTGTTTTCAGCAGCAAACGGTTGGACGGGCTTTGGGCTCGCCCTTTCTTTGCCAGTTTCGATCCGGAAACCGGAAAAGCGGGGAAACCCTTCCTGATGCCCCAAAAAGATCCGGACTTTTATGACACGTTCACTAAAACTTATAATCTGCCGGAACTGATTAAACAACCCGTAAGAAACGGAAATGAAATGATAGAAGCTATACATTAATTTAACACACTTTATTCTAAAAGAGAGGGCTTTCTATTTTGCAATAAGCCCTCTTTTTTAGAACTTTGCAACATCACTCAATAAACATTTAATTCAGAAAAAACACATGAAAAACATTTTCCTTACCATGAGCCTGGGTATAGGACTGCTTTTTCCTTGCAAGCTACATGCCCAAAGCCAGTACCCATTTCAGAACACGACATTATCCACTGAAGAAAGAGTAGACGATCTTATCAAACGAATGACTCTGGAAGAAAAAATCGACCTGCTTTCCGGATACAATGATTTCTATCTGCACCCCTGCGAACGATTAGGAATACCGGCATTCAAACTGGCCGACGGTCCGCTGGGCGTTGCATCCTGGGGATTATTCGGACGCGCCACCGCATTTCCATCAGCACTTTCGCTGGCTGCCTCTTGGAATAAAAATCTGGCAGAGAAAACAGGAGCAATGTATGCTCAGGAATGGCGTGCAAGAGGTATTCATTTTCTCTTAGCTCCCGGAGTTAACAACTATCGGGCTTCAAAAGGAGCCCGTAATTTTGAATATTTTGGTGAAGATCCTTATCTGGCATCCGAGATGGTAGTCCCCTTTATAAAAGCAGTGCAAGACGGAGGAGTCATTGCTACCATCAAACATTTCGCAGCCAACGATCAAGAATTTGACCGATACACCGTCAGTACCGAAGTATCCGAACGTGCTTTACAGGAAATCTATCTGCCTCCCTTCAAAGCTGCTGTGCAAAAAGCAGGTGTCAAGGCTGTCATGACGGGTTATAACCTAGTGAACGGAGTATATTGCACTGAAAACAAACATCTGATCGATATTTTAAAGAAAGACTGGGGCTTCAAAGGCATGTTAATGTCTGACTGGGCATGTACCTATTCCGCCGAAAATGCCGCAAACTACGGTTTGGATCTTGAGATGGGCAGCAATGGCTGGTTCACCCGCAAAGAACTTCTCCCACTTGTCAAAGAAGGAAAGGTTACAGAAGAAGTAATCAATGATAAAGTGCGCCGCATCTATGGTGCCTGTATTTCAATGGGATTTTTCGACAGGCCTCAGCAAGACACCGATATTCCGACTTTTAATCCTCAAGCCAATCAGATGGCTCTGAATACCGCTTGTGAAGGAATCATCCTGTTAAAGAATGAACAGAATACCTTACCGATCCACCGCCCCAAAGTGATAGCTGTGATCGGACCGACTGCCAATCCGGCTATCGTTTCGGATAGAATATACAATGTAAACAGCATCGTTTACGGTGGTGGGGGAAGTTCAAAAGTTCATCCCTGGTATGTAGTTTCAGCGTTAGAAGGTATCCGTCAGGAGTTTCCGGAAGCAACCGTACTTTACACGGAAGGAATATCCAACCAATTCAAACCCCGCTTATTCCGTAACAGTAAATTCCGTACGAAAGAAGGTAAACCCGGACTGGAAGCGAGCTATTATGCACTATCTTCCGACACTTCTGCCACACTCTCGGATAAAATGATCCAACAACAAGCAGTAGCGGCAGGAAGAACTGTAAGTGTTAATCAATCGGCCGACCGAACTATAGAAACCGATAAAGAAGAAAGCGGATTGATTCTCCGCCGCACCGACCGCACGGTAAATTATGAATGGTGGGGATATCCTTTCAACGAAAGTAAATTGGGAAATGATTATCGGGTGTGCTGGGAAGGATATGTAGATGTCGAGAAAACAGACAGTATCCGATTCTTTGTCGACGCACAAGGTGCCTATCGTTTATGGATAGACGGAACATTAGCATTGGATGCCTCTCAATCTCAATCATTCGATGTTCGCAATACCGCAATTTCCGCAAAAAAAGGGGATGCCAAACATATTCGGCTGGAGTTCTGCAACCAACGCAGTACACCGGCAGAGATCCGGATGGGATATGCTTATCAAAGTGATATTGACTTTTCTGAAGCGAAACGACTGGCTGCCAAAGCCGATCTGGTGGTTTTCTGTGCCGGACTGGATGGCAGTATCGAACTGGAAGGGCGCGACCGTCCTTTCGACCTGCCTTACGGACAAGATATGTTAATTCAGGAACTGGTAAAAGTAAATCCTAAGTTGATAGTTGCCATCCATGCAGGAGGCGGAATAAACATGACCCGATGGATCGATCAGGTGCCTGCGGTAGTACACGCCCTCTATCCGGGGCAGGAAGGCGGACATGCTTTAGCTCATATTCTTTCGGGTAAAGTGAATCCGTCAGCCAAGCTGCCATTCACTATCGAGAAAAGATGGGAAGACTCACCTGCCTGCGGTCATTACGATGAAACTCGCAAGGAAAAGAAAGTGTATTATACAGAAGGAATATTCACCGGTTACCGTGGATACGATCAAAAAGGTATCGAACCCCTTTTCCCTTTTGGATTCGGTCTTTCGTATACCACCTTTGACTATTCGGGCCTCAACATCCGTATGACGGATAAAAAACAGAAGCAACTCGTCGTTTCATTCACCGTAACCAATACCGGACAGCGAGACGGATATGAAGTCGCTCAACTTTATGTACGCGACATGCAATCTAAAGAGCCACGTCCCTTGAAAGAATTAAAAGGTTTCGACAAGGTATATCTGAAAGCAGGAGAAAGCAAACAGATAGAAATCGGTTTGAGTGAAGACGCATTTCAGTATTTCAACGCCAAACAAAGCCGATGGGTATTTGAAAAAGGTGAATTTGAAATTCTAGTAGGCGCCTCCTCTAAAGACATCAGACTGGCAGAGAAAATAAAAATGTAGTATTTATCAGAAGGAAGGCGTGTCGGAACTCACTACAGAGGAAACAGAGTAGCACAGAGTGAATTTCCCGTCATTGGTTATCAACACTCTTAATCTGTGATAATCCGTGGTGAATACAAGTTTCGACACATCTTTCTTCTTTGCTGTCTTCCTTTTATCCTTTCTTTACCTTTTTATATTCCCTGGGAGACATTCCCATTATCTGGCTGAACAGCCGTGAGAAATAATAAGCATCTTCAATACCCACTCTATAACAGACCTGATTCACTTTCATATCGGTAAAATCGAGAAACTGACAGGCTTTCTGAATCTTAATCTGATTAAAATAACTCAATGGGGCATATCCTGTACGCTTCAAAAACAGATTAGAGAAATATGAGGATGAATACCCCGTGTAATCAGCCAGCTCGGCTAAAGTCAGCTTCTTGCCCAGATTCTCCTTCATATAATGAATAGCTGCATTTACAGGATCTTCTTCTCCTGCCGGACGATGCTCTGAAAAAGCCTCCCGATACTCTCTGAGATAGCGCAATGATCCCAAATAATGATGGAATACAGAGCTGGCATATGAAAGAGTCTCCAAGCTATACCCCATCTTCAGTACCCGAAAGATCTCCTCAAACAGTTCTGTCCGGTAACTAATACGCGAATGCATTCCCGGTTTTATATCCGTGAGCCTACAGGTACGATGCGTACAATAAAGCGGAGCAAGTGTTCCTCCGAAGTGAATCCAGTAAATTGTCCATGGTTCCTTTTCATCAGCGCCATACGCATGAGGAAGTCCTGCAGGAAGTATAAAGTATTGGTTAGGCACTACCGGGTGTTTCTGCCCATCGAGACTGAACCATCCCCTACCCTCCGTACAATAGATAAACACATACTGGTCAATCGGAGTTTCCCGCTCCCGAAAGTGATTATAAGCCTTTGGATAATAGCCTATATCGGTTATATAGAGTATAGAAGTTGCAGGATCAGTCTTCATACGTTGCACAATGGCAGGAGGCAACACCAATGCCTGTTCGCCCAGAAAGCCGTCTTTTTGTTTTGCCATACTAATAAGATTCATCGGTTCACGTCACAAATATAGAGATAAAAAAGAAATATAGTCCATCTTTTTAATCGGTTTCTCTATTTATTTCTATTCTCAAACCCGCTTACTTTGCAATATCAATTAAACCATTTAATAACATGAAACAGACACGAGGCTATTTACTACTTATCTGCATCGTCTCAGCCATGGGCGGATTACTGTTCGGCTATGATTGGGTTGTTATCGGAGGAGCTAAAATCTTCTATGAACCTTTCTTTGGTATTGAAAACTCTGCGGCTCTACGTGGCTGGGCTATGAGCAGCGCACTGATAGGCCGCCTGGCAGGAGCCTTGCTCTCAGGAATCTGGAGCGACAAATACGGACGCAAAAAGATGCTTGTCATAGCCTCATTCCTGTTTGCACTTTCGGCTTGGGGTACGGGAGCAGTCGATCATTTTTCCTACTTCATCTTCTATCGCATTGTAGGAGGATTGGGCATCGGCATCGCATCCAACATTTCTCCCGTATATATTGCAGAGGTATCTTCTGCCCATGTACGCGGCAAATTCGTATCGCTCAACCAGCTCACCATCGTATTAGGTATCTTATTGGCACAATTGGCCAACTGGCAAATCGGGGAATACTACACACAAGGTTCCGATATACTCAGCGAAACAAGTGTGCAATGGGCCTGGCGATGGATGTTCTGGGCAGAACTGATCCCGGCAGGAATTTTCTTCCTGTTATCGTTCATCATCCCCGAAAGTCCCCGTTGGCTGGCTACCGTCCATCAACAGGAGAAAGCACAAAAGACACTGACACGCATCGGAGGGGAAACGTATGCCCGCCAAACCCTGGAAGAACTGAACCAACTCACTCAATCTCAAGGCAACCGGCAAAACAATGAATGGAAATCGGTCTTCCGCCCGGAAATGCGCAAAGTACTGATCATTGGAATCGTTCTGGCCATATTCCAGCAATGGTGCGGCATTAATGTTATCTTCAATTATGCCCACGAGATCTTTTCATCAGCCGGATATGCCGTTTCCGATGTACTGATGAACATCGTAGTGACCGGGATTACTAATGTGATATTTACGTTCGTCGCCATCTATACGGTAGACAAATGGGGACGTCGTACACTGATGCTGATCGGTTCGGCAGGATTAGCGCTGATTTACCTTATATTGGGAACCTGCTACTTCCTGGATGTAAACGGTTTACCCATGCTTCTACTGGTGGTACTTGCCATCGCTTGCTATGCTATGTCACTTGCCCCGGTAGTCTGGGTGGTGTTATCCGAAATCTTCCCCGTGAAAATACGAGGTATGGCTATAGCCATCTCTACCTTCTTCCTTTGGGTGGCTTGTTTCATACTGACCTATACCTTCCCGGTATTGAATGAAAGTATAGGTGCCGAAGGAACTTTCTGGCTATACGGTGGTATCTGCCTGGCCGGATTTCTGTTCATACGCCAAAACCTGCCCGAAACAAAAGGGAAAACACTGGAAGAAATAGAAAAAGAATTAATCAAATAATACATAGAACAAGATGAAAGAAAGTGTTAATGTATGGGAGGAAGACATCCTGCTCCCTACCTATGGCATCGGACGCCCTGAGAAAAACCCGATGTTCCTGGAGAAACGTGTCTACCAGGGAAGCAGCGGAGTCGTATATCCGTATCCGGTCATCGAGAAAATTGAAGATACCTGCGAAGAGAAAAGTTATCATGCCGTATGGCTGGAGAACGGATACATCAAAGTCATGATCCTGCCCGAACTGGGAGGACGTATTCAAATGGCATTCGACAAGGTGAAACAACGGCATTTTATCTATTACAATCACGTAATAAAGCCGGCACTGGTAGGACTCACCGGTCCCTGGATCTCCGGAGGCATTGAGTTCAACTGGCCTCAACATCACCGTCCCAGCACCTTCTTGCCGGTGGACTACAGCATCGAACGATGTAAAGACGGAAGTGTCGTTGTATGGGTAAGCGAACGGGAACGGATGTTCGGTCAAAAAGGAACAGCCGGATTTACACTCCGCCCGGGACGTGCCGTACTCGAGATACAAGGAAAAGTTTCCAACCCGACTCCGCTTCCACAAACTTTCCTTTGGTGGGCCAATCCGGCCGTAGCGGTCAATGACTGCTATCAGTCAGTATTCCCATCGGATGTCAACGCTGTATTCGATCATGGAAAACGGGACGTGTCTCGTTATCCTATTGCTACCGGAACCTACTATAAAATGGATTATTCTGCCGGCGTAGATATTTCCAGATATAAAAATATTCCCGTACCGACCTCCTACATGGCAATCCGGTCTAACTATAATTTTGTAGGCGGGTACGAAAATGATACACAGGCAGGTGTCCTGCATGTGGCCAATCATCACATATCTCCCGGAAAAAAACAATGGACCTGGGGAAACGGGGATTTCGGACAGGCATGGGACCGCAACCTGACTGATGCTGACGGTCCGTACATAGAACTGATGACCGGAGTCTATACGGACAATCAACCGGACTTCAGTTGGTTGCAACCTTATGAAGAGAAGACTTTTACCCAATACTTCATGCCCTATCGGGAATTGGGAGTTGTGAAAAACGCCTCCTCCGAACTCTTAATGAATCTGGAAACCGAAGGAGAAGAATGTCGTTTGAAGCTGTTTGCCACCTCGGCTCAGCAAGGATTACGCATCGTAGTCCGTCAAGCGGGTGTTATACGCTTTGAGGAAATCGGTAGCCTCTCGCCTGAACAAATATTCGACCGGCTGATCCCCATAAATGATCTTCACGAAGCGGAAGTCATTATCTACGATACCAACGGACGAAAAAAGCTAAGTTGGAAGGCCGAACCGGAAACAATCAAAGCAGTTCCGGAAGCAGCCAAACCCGCCCTTGCACCGGAAGAGATCAAAACCAACGAAGAACTCTATCTGACCGGACTGCATCTGGAACAATATCGTCATGCCACTTATTGCCCGACCGACTATTATCGGGAAGCACTCCGCCGAGACAATGGAGATGCACGTTGCAACAACGCCATGGGAGTATGGCTGATACGCAAAGGAGAGTTTGCGCAGGCTGAACCATATCTTCGGAATGCCATTGCCCGACTCACCGAAAAGAATCCTAACCCCTATGATGGAGAAGCTTTCTATAACCTCGGACTTGCTCTAAAATTTCAGGGAAAAGATGATGAGGCCTACGATTCGTTCTATAAATCGTGTTGGAACGCGGCATGGCAAGACGCAGGCTACTATTCGCTGGCCCAGATTTCCGTGTCCCGCAGCAATTGGGAAGAAGCTCTCGAAGAGATTGAAAAATCCCTTCTCCACAACTGGCACAATCTGCGCGGACGCCATCTGAAAGCAATCATACTCCGCCATCTCGAACAAAAAGAGGAGGCTCTTACCTGGATAGAAGACTCCTTGAAGACAGATGCATTCAACTTCGGTTGCCTGTTCGAAAAATACCTGATCACCCGGAATGAAACAGTATTGATCCAACTTCGGAACCTAATGAAGCGTGGAGCACCCGATTACGAAGCACTGGTACTCGACTATACTTCTGCCGGACGATTTGAAGAAGCACTGGCTGTAGCCGAACTTGCCATTGCCCAACCTGTCGGTGAACAGACACTCTTACATTATTACAAGAGTTGGTGCCTGATCCGTCTAGGAAAAACAGCCGAAGCACAAATAGCCATTGCCACTGCCGAAAAAGAACCGGCCGATTATTGTTTCCCCAATGCCTTGGAAACGATAGAAGCCCTTCAGTGTGTAGTCGACTTTGCAGGAAAAGCCCCCAAAGCACTTTATTACCTGGGAAATCTATGGTATGATAAACGCCGGTATCCCACTGCCATCGCAGCCTGGGAGCGCTCTTCGCGCGAAGACGAGACATTCCCCACCGTATGGCGTAATCTGTCACTGGCTTACTTCAACAAAATGAACCGTCCGGACGAAGCTGTCGCCTTACTGGAAAAAGCATTCCGCCTGGATCACACGGATGCCCGTGTACTGATGGAACTGGATCAATTGTACAAACGGCTGAACCGTCCGCACATAGAAAGACTGTGCTTTCTGGAACAGCACATAGATATCGTAATGACCCGTGACGACCTGTATCTGGAATACGTCACTTTACTGAACCAAACCGGGCAATATCGGGAAGCAATCCGACGGATCGACCAAAGAAAATTCCATCCGTGGGAAGGAGGAGAAGGTAAAGTACCCGCACAATATCAGCTGGCACGCCTGGAACTGGCAAAGGAGTTGATAAACCGGAAAAAATATGATGACGCACTCGCCTTAATAGATGAATGCTACATATACCCTACCCATCTGGGTGAAGGGAAACTACCGGGAGCACAGGAAAATGACTTCAATTATTACAAAGCATATATCCTGCAACAACAAGGGAGACCGGAAGAGGCTCACAGCCTGTTCGTCAAAGCCTGTTCGGGAAACAGCCAGCCGCTGCCATGTATTACAACGACCAGAAACCGGATAAAATATTCTACCAAGGACTGGCATACCGGAAATTAGGAGAGGAAGAAAAGGCACGCAGCCGGTTCAACCAATTAATTACTTATGGAGAAGAACACCTCTTCGACCGATTCAAGATGGATTATTTTGCCGTATCTTTACCCGATCTTTTGATTTGGGAAGACGATATGGATAAAAAGAACCGCATCCACTGCAACTACCTGATGGCACTGGGACATCTGGGACTGGGAAATAGAACAAAAGCCGAACACTTCTTTGATATAGCCGCCTCAATGGATAACAATCATCAAGGAGTACAAATTCACCGGAAATTAATGAATACCATTCTATCATGAAACAATCTTTTCAAAACACCCGGTACCGGGCGATTCTGCTCCTGACCGGATTGATGCTTGCCATGACCGCTATGGCGCAAACCCTAACGAATGATGCTCTTGACTTGTCGGGCATGTGGCGCTTCCAACTGGATCCGATGGGATTCGGTAAAACTCCCGGTTCGGAACTCTATCTGGACAAGCTCTCTGAAACCATTATGCTCCCCGGATCGACAGACCAGGGAGGTAAAGGAATTAAAAATACGGCACGCTACGTAGACCGTTTAAGCCGTAAATTCGAATATCAGGGAGCCGCCTGGTACCAACGTGAAGTAGTGATTCCGGAAGATTGGGCAGATCGGGAGATTTACCTGAAGCTGGAACGTTGCCATTGGGAAACCACCGTCTACGTGGATGACAAAGAGGCAGGAATGAAAGAGCACCTGAGCACACCGAACACGTTCGTATTGACTCCGCTACTTACTCCGGGAATCCACACACTGACCATTTGCGTAAACAATACACTTAAATATCCGATGGATCAATGGAACCATGGAACAACCGAATATACGCAGACTAATTGGAACGGAATAGCCGGAGACATCTTACTATATGCTAAGGAGAAAGCGCATATCCGCCAGATCAATGTATACCCCGATGTCAGCTCGAAAGCTGTGGAAGTATCTGTACAGCCCGCTCCCCTAAAGACCGGACAGACAGGAAAACTGGAACTATGCATCCGCGAGCAAGGAGGTAAAATAATAGTCCGCCAAACACTAAATGCAGACAGCCTTCAGGTACATGCAGGCATACGCCAAACGCTCCCGATGGGAAATAGGGTGAAACTCTGGGATGAATTCACACCTTATTTATACGAGATAGAAGCCAGTTGGAACGTAGACGGAAAGACAGATACTCAAACCCGAACTTTCGGCATGCGGAACGTAGAGCAGGGTAAACATCATATCCGCCTGAACGGAAGAGACATTCACTTACGTGGAGTACTGGATTGTGCAGTCTTTCCCCTGACCGGTTATCCGTCGACAAATGTGGATGACTGGAAACGCATCTTCACCACCATTAAAGAATATGGAATGAATCACGTACGCTTTCACTCCTGGTGTCCGCCGGAAGCAGCTTTCGAAGCCGGTGACGAAGTAGGTATGTACCTCCAGGCCGAACTTCCCATGTGGATCAAAGATGTGGGTAAATATCCTGACCGGCGTGATTTCTTTGAAAAAGAGATGTATGCCATTCTCGATGCCTATGGCAATCACCCCTCTTTCATCCTGATGTGTAACGGCAACGAAAACGAAGGTGACTTCGCCGTATTGGAAGATCTGGTAAAAAAGGCACAGAAGTATGATAACCGACGGCTCTATAGCGCCTCGACCGCACGTACTCATACTCCTTCGGATCAGTACTATGTGTCGCATGTCACCTCGAAAGGATGGATTACCGTATACGAAGGAAAGCCATCGACTGACTGGGACCGTTGCAAAGAATCGGATAT
>CXUA01000122.1_pt1 | contig 17204 bp, 10 predicted proteins | sample 941471 | NCBI WGS metagenome assembly CXUA01 (sample SAMEA3493468, study PRJEB9703) | human gut metagenome | biome: ENVO:mammalia-associated habitat; material: ENVO:feces | place: Bangladesh | collected 2010-01-06
CGTGATCTGTTTGTGCTTTTGTTCCTGCTTCGAGGGATGCCGTTTGTGGATCTTGCTTTCTTGCGCAGGTGTGATTTGCAGGGAAATGTGATCACGTATCACCGGCGCAAGACCAGTCGTAAACTGACTGTGGTGGTGGGTAAGGAAGCCATGGAAATTATACAGAAATATATGTATGCAATTCCGGACTCACCTTATCTTTTCCCTATTATACAGAATCCCGGTAAAGATGAATATGGACAATATGCCCGAATGTTACGCCTTCAGAACTATCGGTTGACACAAGTGGCAAACATATTGGGAATCAGAGACCGACTCAGTACTTATACCGCCCGTCATACCTGGGCGACAACGGCCCTCCGGCAGAATTATAATTCAAGCTTGATTTGTGATGCTATGGGACATTCTTCGGTTAAAGTAACCGAAACCTATTTTCAACCCTACAGAGACGATGAGGTAAACCGGATGAATAGTTCTCTTATTACATATATTTTATCGAAGAAGAAAAGGGGGACAGATAAAAAAATAAGAAGCTAATAGCTTGATTGCTAATTGAAAAAATATCCGTTACTTCGTAGGTAACGGGAGATGATATCGGCGGCAAATTTAAATATATTTTTTGAATTACGCATAATAAAACAATTATTTTTGCAATAGATATTAAATAGCTGAACATTTTTAGCGGGTTGTCTTTCGGAAAAGGCAACAAAAGATATTTCCATTTTTCAGGTTGAAAGATGGGAAAGGATTTTATTGTCTTTTTTAAGACCGTAAAGATTCATTTTAGTAAAAACAACTCCTTTAAAGACACTTCTTTATCTCGGAATTTGTGTAATCCCGTTACCTACGAAGTAACGGGCAGGCCAAATGGATCAGAAACTAACATTCTGTCTGAATCAACTATTAAGTAGAAACTAAAGTGAATTGTTTATGAGAAAAAAATCTATGTTTTTATGGTCTTTGCTTGCTGCAATGACTATGAGTGCTTGTTCGGAGCACAATGAACTGCCTTCAGGAGAAGTTCCCGGAGGGAACTCGAAGGCTAACTTTATAGTCAAGTTGAACTTTGAAGGAACAAGTATGGAACAGGGCGGTAAGACGAGAGCCGCACAATCTACTGCAGTACCGGAAACTTCGTGGAGTAATATCCGCCAGGTACAGATTTTGCTATATGACGCAAGCAATATCGTGCGGTTTTCCGATGTAGTTACTCCAACAACTGGAAATACAACCTTTACTTATACAGATGTACCTGTAGGAACTTATACAATGGTAGCCATAGCAAATGCGAAGAGTTCGACAGATGCTATCAATACCTATTTGGATGGAGGTACAACTCCTGTAGAGTGGAGCATGTGGAATGTACGTCAGAAGCAGGCGCAGAACATGGTGATGAAGTATAAACCGGGCACGTTTCCTACATTTTGTGCAGCTGACTTGTCTGCTAACGCAGCTTATGCCGAGCCAGCCGAAATTTTTATGGGAGCTGTTCAAGGGGTGACTGTTTCTTCGGATGGTCCTGTAACTCCTTCTCCAATTGCTTTGAAACGTGAAGTTTCTTTGATGCGTGTCCGTCTGAACGTAAAGGATAAAGAAGGAAATACGAATAATGAGAATACTGCGAATGGCGTTGACTTTGCACAGGATGCTTCTATTATGATTTATCGTTTACCGGATCATCTGAAAGTGATGGCAGGGAATGCCGGAGGAGTAAGTGCTACCTCGACTGCTACTAATATATTGTCTATTTCGGGTGGTGAGGTCTTTAAAACAACTGATCCTACATCCGGTTATAATGCAGGAGGTAAAGTTCTGAGTGGAAACTTCACGATGTGGAGAGATGTGGTTGTATTCCCCAATAACGGTGGACGTGCCAATGATTCTGCAACTACCGGTACGGCTGACAGACAGCGTCAGTATTTTATAGTGGTATCAGGACGTGGTAAAGCCGGACATATTTTGGGAGATGGTACTGCACTTCCCAATGATGCTACTGTTTATTGGTCCGGAGTGGTTAAAGAAAATTTTGTACCGAACGTGATTCGTGAAGTAAACCTGACTTTACGTACTGGCGGAAGCACGACTGTGCCTGTAACTCCTACGGAATATGGTGGTTTAGAAATCACTGTGAGTGCTCCTACACCTTGGGATAGCAATATTGTAAATTCAGATATTATAATGTAAAAACTTTCTTTTACTCCCCTCGGAATTATGGTCCGGGAGCAGAGAATAAGCAGAAATGCTTGCTGCTCCCGAGGACCTCGGGGGTGATTAATGAAATAAACTATAGAACATGAGAAAAAACAGACTTCTCATAGTATTATTTACTGGTGTAGCAGTCTTACTTTCGCTTGCGTCGTGTACATATGATTATTTTGAAGATGAAACGAATTATCAGGTTTTTGTACCCGAAGTTCTGAACAAGACTGTCAGTGATTGTCGAGTGCTGGTCTATAACGATGCCGGAACATTGGTCGGTGCACGTTATGCAACCTCTCCATGGGATAAAGATCCGTGCATGGAGGCGGGCTTGTTTAGTTTTAGGTTAACTCCCGGCGAATATAAAGTATACTGTTATACCAATACGGACAGTCTTACGTTTGTGGACGGGCAACATCTGGATGCTTCTGCTTTTATTCTGAAAAGCAGCTCTACCGGACCGAACAGATATGTACAGCCTTCGGATATATTATTCCAGAAGTTCGTACCCGCAATTGTACATCCGGGCATTTTACAGACCGATACCGCAGCACTGGAACGCTATACCGGACGTATAACGGTTCGGTTTAAGAAATTTCCCGGTAATGTATCGCATATAAAGAAGGTACAATTGCTTGCGGAAGGAGCGCCTGTGATGCAATACCTCAAAAATGATACTCTGACCGGCCGATTGACTCCTGAGGACAAAATGTTTCATTTCGGAACATTACCCGTACAGGAGAAAGCCGATGTATTAGAGGTAGATCATCGTTTTATTCCTTCTGTGGAGAATGAACCGATGAGGTTGAATTATACATTTCTCGATGAAAATGGAGCAGTTATCAACCATCTGCCCGTGGAAGTTACGGAAAGGGAGACAGGACTGCCGTTACGGTTATTGCATGGTAAACGTATAATTATTGAGATCGAATCTTATACCGTTATTAAGATATCGGTTGTAGGATGGAATGAAGATATCGAGAGTGGAGATACGGACATGGAATGATACATATATACATATAAAAGAGAATTAGAATGAAATCAGTTATACGACATATTTTGAGTGTCGCCGTTTTATTTTGCTTAATCAGCGGAGTACAGGCACAAAGTGTCAAAGTGAATATTCCTTTTTGGCTGACCGGTTCGCCTAACGTCGGCTTTGAGTATACATTGACGAGGCAACTCACGGTGAACGGTGAAGTGCTATGGATGCCGTATTTATTCAAGAAACATGAAGAAGTGTTTCGGGCACTCCAGAGCAGTGTTGAATTGCGCTATTATGTGAATCCTCGTAACTTTTATACTAACGACTCATGGGATGGATTTTATATTGGCCCCTATGCTATGTACGGTAATTTTAATATCGGTTTATTAAAGCATAACGATCCGTTGCAGAGCTATCGTCGTAAAGGTTGGGGAGTATCGGGAGGTATCTCGACCGGGTATAAATTTGCTTTCAACTCTCGTTGGGGGCTGGATCTGAATATTGGCCTGGGATATGCGCACCTCCAATACAATAAATATTATTTGGGTGGAGAATATGTGAATTTCCCTTTGGAACGTAAAAAGACGAAGAGGTGGATAGGTCCGACTAAGTTCGGTATAAATCTCACCTATAATATATTCCGATAATGTTACTGATAAAAAGTTGCTGAAATGAGAAAGAAGAAGATACAGATTCTCCTGTCGGCTGCCGCATTCCTTTTTCTGATGGGAGGGACTATGCCTTCCGTTGCGCAGGAGCGGAAGATAGGGCGGGTAGAACGGCGGGCAGACCGTAATTTTATCAGGCAGAAATTTGATAAAGCGATGGCTCAGTATGAAACGGCTATCAGGCGTGAAAAAGATGAGGCCGGTCAGGCTGCGCTTCATCTCAAAACAGCGCGTTTGTATTTCATGGTAAGGGAATATGGTCGCGCCTCGGAGCATTATGATAAAGCAATGAGCTTGCGTCCGGATTTGCTCGGGGTAGATGATGTCTGTGATTATGTGGATGCTCTGCGTTTTCAGGGACAAGCCCGCAAAGCAGAAGCCATTTGCCTGGATAATGCCTATAAAGACATATATAGCCGCTATCAGCGCTATCAGAATACATTGGAGGCACTTGCCATGCGCCATTCGGTTCAGGAAGATCCCGGGTTTTCGGCAAAACGCTTATTACTGAATACATCGAACGCTGAATTTTGGGTTGGTAATTATGGGGAACAACCGTTTTATGCCATTAGTTACAGTAAATTCAATGATCCGGGGAAATTATTCTTCCATCGTACTCACTATTATGCACTTGACGAACCCGGTGAAACCGGTGTTGAGACTCAGAAACCTCCAAGATATTATGGTTATTTCCGGAAAATACCTGCTGACTTACAGAATGGTCCGGTGACCTTTTCACCGGATATGAAGTCGATGGTAGCTACGGTTATCGAGTATGATAAAGAGAAGACAACCGTAGAGATGGCAAATCGGAAGCTACGTCCTTTCCGTACAAAGTTGTTTTACTCTGTGCTAAAGAACAAGAAGAAACGATTTACGAAGTATGTTCCGGCTTTTCCACAGGAAGAGATGTCTTCGTATGCCCACCCTTACCTGTTTAATGAAGGCAAATCATTGTTGTTCACCTCTGACATGCCCGGAGGATACGGTGGGTTCGACCTGTATGTTGTCCATTGGGATGAAGAGGCTCAGGCATGGGGGACTCCTGTTAATCTGGGACCGGATGTCAACACGGAAGGCGATGAGATCTTTCCTGTAATCTATAAAGGACGTCTTATCTTTTCGTCTAACGGATTGCCGGGATTCGGTGGTTATGATCTGTTCAGTGCTTATTATGATAAAGATGGAGTGATTCCGGGCAGTATCAGCCATTTTCCTTATCCGGTAAATTCCGTCTTCAACGATTATTATATGTGTCCGCTTGACTTGCGAACAGCCTATTTTGTATCCGATCGTGAAATGGCTTCAAGAGACGATATCTATTACCTCCGTACAGTAGAGGATCTGGGAACCCAGCAAGGGATGCCTTTTTACGGGATGAGTGAGGAAAATGCAATTTTAGGTGGCGCTTTGTTGTTGAACGGCACTACGGAAACTGTTTCTCCGGAGTCTGTCACATTGAAGCAGTATGCGCCGGAAGGATTGCTGATGACTCTCTATTTTGATTTCGATTCGGATGAGTTGACCGATGAATCTGTACGGAGACTCGAGCAATTTATCAATGAAATGGGTACTTACCAATTTTCCGAACTTAGGTTTGATGGTTTTGCCGATGAGATAGGTAGTGACAGTTATAACTATTCATTGTCAGAGCGAAGGGCGGAAAGTGTTGCGGAGTTTCTGCGCAATCATGGTTTAAACGTACGTTTCGGCATAGAGGCTCATGGAAGGATAAAGCTTTCTCCGGAAGAGGTGAAAGAGGAAATTGAGTATCATCGCTGGCCGGAGGGAGGTATCGATTGGATACAGGTGAACCGTAGGGCAAGGCGTGTCGAAATATATAATAAGAGGTAGAAATATAAAAAAGTAAACGATATATGAAGAAGACAAGAATTCATAGAGTGTGGATACTGTTCCTGCTGGGCATCATGGCCTGTCTGCAAGTGAGAGCCCAATATATGCCGGTGGTTTTCGATAAGAAGTATGGCGATAAGAATCAGATTCAGCTGGTTTGCCCCTTAGCCGGTGACGAAGTGGCCATGGTGGGTAAAGAGGGACAGAAGTATAACCTTACCTGGATAGGCAGAGAGGGAGAAGTGCTCTTTTCATTGCCGCTGGCCGGATTTACCGCTGTTAACGAGTTGACAGAGTTGGAGGATAACCGTATCCTGCTTGTCGGGCAATCTGCTGTGATGAATACAAAAGGCAGAAAAGACAATGTGACACTAAGCGGACGGGCGGTCATATTGGATCGTAGCGGTCATATTGTTACCAATATTTATGCAGGAGGACAAGGGAGTGAACTAATGAAGGGAGCTTTGCTGCGTAGCGGGTCATTGATACTTTCCGGCATGGAGCCGAAAGGAGGAAATAGCCGGCAAGGTATTCTTATGAAAGTGGATAAATCGGGTAGAGTGATTTATCAGTACAAGAATGCCGGAAGTGGTTATTGTGATCAATTCGAGGTGCTGGGCAATACGACTGAATATATATGTGCGGCTTTCTCCGGAGACAAGGAGAAAGAACAGACAACAGTGGTCCGGTTAGATGATAAAGGGAAGCCTTATTATGTAACTGTTATTCCGGCTAAGCGGTTCATCGTGACAGGTATGAATGCCAATATCAATGACGGTTCGGTGATTGTTACCGGTAATTCATCGACTGATGGAGGCATCATTTATAAAATACGGCCGGAAGGTGATATTGTTTTTGCCAAAACACTGATACCCGCCAACCAGGGATCGGTGATGCTTAATCAGCTTCAGGTGGCTCGCAATGGTAATATATTGGTAGGTGGAAGTGGCAGTAAAGGATACTATGCCTTGTTGAGAAATGACGGAACAGCTTTATATTCCGGTACCTCGAATGGAGGTGTGAGAGGTGTGGGTATGAACCGGACTACGGGTGAATCGGTGGTAACAACTTATGATGTCAATGCACGCAGAGGAACGTTTGTCCGTATATTGCCGACGGGTAAAGCTGAGTTTGACCGCACTATTGATGGTAATTTTGATAAAGTTAAGGTAACTAATAACGGTGAAGTGTTACTGCTGTCTTCGGATGAAGGTCGGGTTTGTATGTATTCTGCTACGGGTGAAAAAGAGTTTGACCGTTATGTGACGGACAATAAACCTACTGTTTATCGTCAGGCATTGACTGCATCGTCCGGTGAGTTACTTTTTCTGGGCAGTGGCAGTCGCCTTGTCAAACTGGGACATGGACTCTATGTTTCGGATGTGAAAATAACCAAGCCGGTAAACGGAACGGCTACTGCGGTATTTACTGTCACGCTGACAGGATATGCCACTACAAAGGAAGGGGCTCCTGTTCCTGTAAGTGTAGGATATGCCACTCGTGAAGCATCTGCTACAACAGCTAATAATTTTACTCCGGTAAAGGGAAAACTGTCTTTCACCCCTTCACGCGGGACGGCGGATCGCTATCTGGTGAAACAGGATATCGAGGTTCCGGTAAAAGCGAATGATCTGATCGAAGGCGTGAAAGACTTTGAACTGCTATTGTCGGATGTTCAGCAGAGTTATCTGGTGAAGCCTGTAGGGAAAGCGGTTATCGAAGATCAGCAGGCAGTTGTGAAGTTGGTACGTACCGAGCGTGGAGAAGAGGGATCCAAAGATATTTTATATGAACTGGGATTATTTAAAACCGACGGAACTCCTTTGACCAATGCTACGGGGGCAAATATTATAGTAGATGGTATATATGGAGAAGGCACAGCCGATGCGCTCGATTTCGATATGGGATTGACTCCTAGAGTGATATTTGCCAATGGTTCGCAAAAATCATCTTTTAATGTCAGGACATTGGAGGACACCCGCTATGAACTTCCTAAAACCGTGGTAGTGAATTTTAATAAAGTACATAGCCTGAGTGGTTCTAATGTTGCTTTTGATGGTGAACTGTTGAGTTGCAGTGGAATTGTCGTCGATCAGCCGGCACGTCTGGCCATTGCTTCACTGGGTGACCACAGAGTGAATAATAATGTGGTGTCGGGCTTCTTCACTGTTTCGCTGTTGCGTGCTTCAGACGGAGCTTTATTGACCAATGCCACAGGTAGTGATATCATTGTTAACTGTGTGACATTGCCCGATGCTACGGCAAAAGAAGGAAAAGACTTTGTCTTTACCAACCTGCATGACCTACGTATCAGTGGAGACGGTAACCATAGCTCCGCCAATGTGAATGGAGTGGTATTGTTCACTACGGATACTTCGGAAAAACAGGTGAAACTGAAAATCAAATCTGTAAACCAACCTACAGGTGCACAGCCGATCAGTGTATCGGATGCAGAACGTACGGCAGAGTTTACGATCCGGAAATAAAATGATTCTTGGGGAGAAGAATGCCTTGCATCTCGAGTGTAAGGTATTCTTGTCCGCTCAGAAGAAAATGGATGAAAAAAGAACTATGACAGGAAAAAGAATATATACAGGGTTTATGGGCTTGCTGCTTTTTCTGGCGTTTGCTTGTACGGATGACAGGGAATCGCCGGGGGGAACCAATGGTAATCCTTCATTGGTTTTCAGGATGACAAGAGCTTCAGCAGACATTATCAATAATACGCAAGTCTATCTGTTTGATGGAGATGGAGCTACTGCCGGACAATTCAGGCAGAAAGTGCCGGATGTGACTTACGCTGCAGACCGCCTCACTATGCCGGTTGCGGCGGGGACATGGGATATTACATTGGTCAGTGCTGACGGAGATGTAAACAGTGGATTGGTACAACCTGTCCGTGGACAGGCACGTTCGTCACTGAAAATGTGGGAAACACGTTCTGCCGGTGGGAGTTTGCCGTCTATGCCTGAGCTGCGTACGGCTTATATTACCGGACAGCAGGTTATTGCCGGTCAGGATAATGTCGCTTCCGAAACAGCATTGCTTTCACGGAACGTTGCATTGGTCAAAGTCGTGATAGCCGATGCCGGAGGACTGGATATTAATGGCACTCACACGATGAAATTGACTAATGTGCCTACGACTCTTAACTGGGAAGGAGGGTTATATCCCAATAAAAACAATCCTACTGTGAGTGCGGAGCCTATGACCGGTACTTTTACTATACATAATAATACTGCAATGGCCGGTCATCAGTACAGTGATACGCTTCGGTTTATTGTGCCGGCTCATAAAGGAACTGATTATCTGAATGCACTTCCGACCGACACAACTACCAGTCATCTTAAACTGAGTGTCGATCTGGCCAGTGAAGGAGGAACACGTTTTGAGAAGACGGATGTGGTAATCCCTCGGGTTCCACGAGTAAACGGAATTTTGTTGGTACGCATTTTCCTTGGTGGAAAGCTCGATGTCTCCACTGAGATATTGAACTGGCAGGATACACAGTTGGAAGCTGATTTGTCACAGACCCAACTTTATACGGATAAAGCTTCGGTTGGGCTGGCATTCAAAGACACGATACATGTAAATACCAATGCCCGGGAATATACAGTGGAGAAGGCACCTGAGGCCACGTGGATTACTTCGGTGAAAAAGTTGGATGGGAATGCGGTGGAAATTACTGCTGATCTGGATAGCTATGTGGATAATCATCCGCGTACTTCGTATATTACCATTAAGGCCAATAATGTGACCAAGAAAATACCGGTAACACAAAGACCGGATAGAGGTACGATTAAAGTTAGTGAACATAAACTTATCTTTTGTCCTAAAGTACACGAAAAACGTTCGGTGGAAGTTAAGAGTATTGGAGGTGACTGGATATTCTTAGGTAGTAGTCCCAAAGCGACTTCAGACATACAGAATGGGGTAAAAGGAAATACCACAGTTAACTTTACACGTACTTCGACGATTAAGCCGGATGATTTTGATACTTGTTATGGAGATGGTCAGATTGTTGTGAAGAATAAAACAACGCTTGATACGGATACGATTTCGTTAGTGAACTGCTATATTCATATGGATGATGGGGTAATAAACGCTGTTGCTCCAACCGGAACGGCGCAGACAGCGGTAACAAACTCACAGGATGTGACAGTATTCGGTGGTAGTCGGAATATTCTTTTTGATTCATGGGAATCGTGGATACATAATGATTTGAGTTGGAACCCGTCAACTCAAGTGCTGACTATGACGACTGACCGAGAACCTTCTGATGAGGCTCGTGACGGATCATTGATATTCCATCATGCTGATTGTTCGGATTATCAAGTAACGGCCAAAGTGCATCAGGATGTCATTGTAACTATTCCGGCATTTGACTTTTTTGTAGTGAAATTTACTTGGGTTAATAATGATGTGGATATAGCTGTGGAGTTTAGTGGAAATGATGTTTCTGGGAATGGTAATAACAATTCAAGTTATGATAAGTACCCAGTTGGTTGGAGTTTTACAAACTCTGTTCGGTATAATAACCAAGAACTCCTACGATGGGGAGGTGATGCTACCGGAGGGCAAGGAGAAACAGCTTTCTTTAATGCGCCAGTGCTGGAAGGAGATGTTAATTCTCCCCGTAAAATTAAGCTTGATGTATATGCAACTTGGTTTACACCTGGTCGTGCTCCTGATAAAATGACTTTCACTATGTCTGCTTATAAAGGTGGAACGATGGTACAAAATGGAACCAACTTTGATAATCAAGGAGGTGAGACTTTATATCAGCAAGGACATACAGTTATGATTACCACAACAAAGGGAAAAGAAACCTATGCCACTGGCGGGTATACCAAAGTAGCTACTATCACTTATGATAGAATTAAGCACTCTGCTACGGTCAATGTGTGGGCTTCTTCTGCTTCGACTCGCTCATCTCGTTCGGTAAGGGTTCCATTCCGACCGGAGGAGAAGCCTCTCTGGGCTCCCGTAGTAGTGAATACCTATTCCAATAATTATCAGGGGGAGAGGAGATAGATTTTAGTGTAAACAATGAAAATGCGCTATAATATGAAAATACAATATATAATAGGTATACTGATTGCTTTTCTGTTTGCCTCGTGCAGTCATGAAGAGGAGGAACAGAAACCCGCTTATGGAAAGATAGATGTTGCTGTTTCGGTAACCCTACCGCAACCGGAGTCAGTAAATACTCTTACTCGTGCCGGTGGTCCGTATACGGATACCGATATTAAGAACGCAGACTTGTTGATATTCGACAAAGACGCAAAGTTTATGGAACGCGTCAAAGTAGAGAGTGACAGGTTGGTGGTCACCGGAACGGGGATTAATTTCACAGTCCGTTTGGATGCCACTTCAGAACGGCGTATCATTCATCTGGTTGCAAACGGTCGGAGTGCTGATGGCACTTCGGATCGCTTGAACTTTGGTGATATAACTCCCGGTATGACAGAAAATGCGGCTATCTCTTCCTTGCAGACAGCCTCGCTCGAACATGTGGATGAAGGAGAGAGCACATTGTTAAACCATGTAATGCCTTTGGTCATGTGGGGACGTTTTGCATTGAACGGAATCAATATCGTAACGAAAGCAGAGGGTGTGAAACTGTTGCGTTCCACAGCATGTATACAAGTGAAGAAGGGTAATGGAGGTGGGAATACCGGACTGGATGATTTTGTCATCGAGGGAATTACTGTACATCAGGGGGCCTGTCATGGCTTCCTGGCTCCGACCGATTGCACAGGAGAAGTAAATACTCCCGTTGTCACAAATCCGGTTACCGGTGGAATCTATCTGGATTATCGTAAGGGTTGGGTTAATGGTGCAGAACCATCTTTATACATTTATGAGCGCAATTGTTCGGCTTCCGACTATATGGGAGTAGTGATTGCAGCCCGGTATAAGGGGAAAAAGGGCTACTATAAGGTAGTGATGAACGGTAATGACGGAAGTCCTTTGAACATTGTACGCAACCACCGCTATATTGTTACAGTGGTGGGAGTCAATGGTCCGGGATATGAAAGTCCGGATATTGCTGTGGCTTCTGCACCTTCGAATGCTTTGAAAGTGGAGTTGACGGATGAAGACACGGATCTGCCCTGTATTGTGGCCGACGGTCAATACCGTATGGCATCGTCTAATAATGTATTCAGCCTATATGGAAAAACAGATGTGACTACATCGGCAACTGGTGTGGATATTTGTACCGTATATTCCAGTCGTGGTATTCAGCCGGTTCTGACCCTTCCTGACGATTGTAATTGGTTGACAAATCTGTCTGCCCAGGCTTTGGGAAGTAACAAATATAAAATTACGGGGGATTTTACCTCAGCGGCCAATGATGCCGTAGCTACAACCTTGACTATGACGTGTGATAATCTGTCTCAGCCGGTTCGTGTCAGTTGGAATCCCATCATATCGGATCAGAAAGATATCGATTCGTTTGTCCTCGATTTGGTCGGTTCAACCGATCGTAACTGGACGGTACGGGTGTTGAATCCGACATCTCCCGGCTGGCTCTTTCTACACCCATCCGCCGCATCTCCCGGAGCTCTTCCGGGGGACGGCATGGTGTCGGAACTCAGTAGCAAATACAGTTCGCATGCTTATTTGCACGTAGCTTTCGGAGCGAACAGGAGAGGGACTGTACAGATGACTTCCGCCTCCGGCGGGGAAACTGTAGCCCGTAAGATAGTAGTTATTCAATAGAACGTTGCGGTAGTATGACCCTGGAAGAGATATTGCAAATAGAAGCACAGAATGTTGATTGTATTTTTCTGTATCAGGAAGAAGGAGCATGGTATGCTTATGAACATTCTGCTTTTTATTGTTATTCTCTTCTGGGCATACTTGATATCGACTGGTTGCCTTGCCCCGATGGAGTCTCTTCCGGGCAGAAAACAATCAGGGTACGTGTTTCCGAACCGGATAAGTTTTTGTGTACTCCTTTGTTACGTCTGATGCGGAAGCGTAAAACAGAATATGTTGTTTTGTGTAAGATTTCGTGTGGAGGTTTTTATTATTGGCGGGAACAGCAACAAATGAAATTTCGTGTATTACAGGAAAGAGAAAGCTCTTGTACGAAGATAAATGAACATGCTGAATGATTAATCTTATCCTCTGCAGCCTGGAAAGGCGGCTTTTTCACGAGCATATTCTTTATATGCTATCTTTAGTGATATTCATCGGTATAGCCTGTGAAGGCTGTTGATGAATTATTGTTTGTTTTGTTTGTGTGCGCCCCTTCCGTATTTTAGCGAAAATATCGGAAGGGGCTTTTGCACAGATAAGTTTTTAATGAATTTCTATTTGTCCAGAGTAATCATGAAGCGGCGCAGGTAAACTTCTTGTTCCGCATTGCCGACATTACTGAAACGTACAGCTTTCACAGGTGTTTGTTTCAAGTTCAAGGTGATGCGGTTCTTTTCCTGTTTGAAATCGACCTTCTGCCATTCTTTGCCATCAGCCGAAATTTCAAGTTGTCCCCAGGCAGCCACGTCCGGTTTACCGAAATCTATATCCAGATTTTCTCCCGGATAAGCTTGATCCAGTTCGATGGTCAGCGTGCATCCGGCTCCCCATTTAATTACTTCGTTGGCAGGTGATACCAATACACGGTTGGTTTTGATCTGTAACGGCTGATTACGTAATTGCTCTACGTCACTTACCAGTTTGTGCGGCATATAGTCTGTTGCGGCATCCAATTGCGTACCGTGCTCCTTATTATAGCGTTCGGTGACCGTGGTAAATGTTTGATCTATCAGTGGCTTGATCACTTTAGTTGCTGTTTTTACACCCGGTTGGTAAGGATTCTGGTTATAGGTTTGATCTACCTGGAACATTTGCTGTTGCAGTGCTTTCACATGACGGTATTTCCGGATAAAGAGTGAGTTGTCCCCTTCTTTATAAGCTTTGGCCATAGCCAGAACTTCTTGCCCGGTTTCGCCCAATAATTTAAACTGACGGAGCCAAGGCATCATTTCAACAATGAGGGGACGATTCCCTGTGTTGGTCATCAAAATGTCACCGGACTCTACCATCTTTCCGAAAGTTGCCTCCAAAGCGTTGAAGTCAGCTTCGGTATATGAACCGTTTTTCAGGTAGCTATCGAGAAAACGTTGTGATAACGGCTGCAATTCGACAGATTCGTCCCGGCGGTATTTATGTCCGTTCGGTCCCAAGTCGGAGTTATGTGCTGCAAAAAATTCCAATTCGTCTGCGGCACTTGGCAGAATGGTACGGATAGCATCTTTCCATGTCTGTTCACTGTTGTATTTTTCAGGATTCCATGCATAGCCGGCTACACTGTAAATTGCAATTTTGGATGCTTCGGCATGTTCCATGGGATTGGTGACAAAGCCTGACATCTGATCGGCAATCTGCGTGTCGTTGCCATAGACCGGTCCGAGTAAAAGATGGTCGCGTACGTAATCTGATACCGGAAAGTTCCACCAAATATACGCCGGACGTTTGATGCGTGCGTTGATCCAAGCTATGCCGTCTTTGGTTATATCAGAAATGACACGGTCACCCGTCCACATTATTTGGATAGAAGGGTTCAGCTTTTCTCCTAAGGTAGTCAGATAATTTCCCTTGGGATTCGACCAGCTTTTATTGTATTCTGTGGGACACATGACCAAAGGAGTGACATCCGGTTTTACCTTTACGAATTTCTCGTCGATATAGTTCAACAGTTCGGCTTGCTTGTTCGGATTGGTGCCTTCGCCCGAGATATCGTCAAAGAATACAGCGAACGAACGGACTCCCAGATCGTACATTTTTTCGAATTTTGCCAGTAGCAGATCGCGGTCTTCCTGGTTCCATTTGATGTCTTGTCCCGGATGAATAGCCCATACAAAGTCCACTTCGTTCTCATTGGCTACTTTTACCAACTCCTGTAATTGGAGGGCCTCTTTTTCGGGATATGGCAGGCGCCAGTTGGGAGAACTGTGGTATGGATCATCTTTAGGCCCATAGATATAGGTATTCATTTTATTCTCTCCGTAGAACTTCAACTGACGGAGACGGGCTTCGTGGCTCCAGGGGGTTCCATAAAATCCTTCGACTACACCGCGGAAACGGACTGAAGGGTAGTCTTTGATTTCTACTACAGGAAGTTGATTGTCATTCAGTAACTGTGCTAACGTCTGCAAGGCATAGAAAGTTCCCCTTTCGTCCTGGCCGGCTAAGACAATCTCTTTATCATTGATGGCCAAATAATAGCCTTCTTTGTGATTAGGAATCTGTCGGGCGAATTTGCGGATAGCTTTGTCCCCTTTTTCACCGATATAGATGCGAAACCCGTTTTTATCCGAATGCTTTCCGGCAAGCAGGGTTTTCAGGGCACTGACGGCATGTGTGTTTGCCTCTGTATCTCCAACAATCAGATAGGTGTCCGGTAAGCTCAGGTTTCGGGCTTGTGAAAGGACCTGCTGTGGTTGTGGTTGAATACTTGTGATTTGGGCCGAAGCACTGACGCCCAAAAGGAGCCAGGCTCCCAGTAAGTAGAGTCGTTTAATCTTCATTTTAGGTAAAATGTTAGTTTTTCAGGTTTTAGTGACTGCACAAAAATAAGAAAAAAAGTGCATACTGCCGTTTTTCTATTAATTTTGTTCCTTTGAAACATTGAAATAAGGAAAAATGCCTATGCTGATACTTTTATCTTGTGCCAAAACTATGAGTGACGTTTCGAAGACAAAAACGCCTCTCACTACATTTCCCGGCTTCCGGAAGGAGGCAGCGGAGGTTGCTCTGCAGATGTCACAATTTTCAGTCGAGGAGTTGGAACGGCTGTTAAAGGTGAATCCTAAGATTGCTGTTGAAAATTATAGACGCTATCAGGCTTTTCACTCGGAGGGTACACGGGAATTGCCTGCATTATTGGCTTATACAGGGATTGTTTTTAAAAGAGTTCACCCCCAGGACTTTTCAGAAGAAGACTTTTGCTATGCCCAGGATCATCTGAGATTGACCTCATTCTGCTATGGGTTGTTGCGTCCTCTCGATATGATTAGGCCTTACCGGCTTGAGGGAGATGTACGGTTGCCTGAACCCGGCAACAGAACGATGTTTGATTATTGGAAGCCAATCCTTACAGACCGGTTTATTGCAGATATCAAGAAAGCCGGTGGGGTGCTTTGTAATCTGGCAAGTGACGAAATGCGGGGACTTTTCGATTGGAAGCGGGTTGAGAAGGAGGTTCGTGTGATAACTCCCGAGTTTCACGTCTGGAAAAACGGAAAATTGGCTACGGTAGTGGTTTATACTAAGATGTCGCGGGGCGAGATGACTCGTTATATTCTGAAGAACCGGATAGAATCTGTTGAACAATTGAAGACATTCGCCTGGGAAGGGTTTGAATTTAACGAACAGCTTTCGGACGAGACAAAATATGTATTTACAAACGGAAAAACAGAATGAATCGAGATGACAGAAATAGAAAAAATGCGTAGCGGTGAATTGGCGGATATGTCGGCACCTGAATTACAGGTGAGATTTGAACATGCCAAGAAGTTATTGGCACGAATGCGGTGCTTGAGTACGTATGACGAAACTTATCGGGGACTACTTGAAGAATTGATACCTGATCTTCCGGCTACTTCCGTTATTTGCCCGCCTTTTCATTGTGATCATGGCGATGGCATCCGTTTGGGTGAGCATGTATTTGTGAATGCCAATTGTACGTTCCTTGACGGAGCATTCATCACCATCGGAAGTCATACATTGATAGGTCCGTGTGTGCAAATCTATACTCCACATCATCCAATGGACTATCTGGAACGCCGTAACCCCAAAGAGTACGCTTATCCGGTAACTATTGGCGAAGACTGTTGGATTGGTGGCGGGGCTGTCATTTGTCCCGGCGTGACGATAGGTGACCGTTGTGTGATCGGAGCCGGCAGTGTGGTGACAAAGGATATACCGGACGATTGTGTGGCGGTAGGTAATCCTGCACGTGTTATTAGGTGCCGGATGTAATCCTGTAAGTCAAGCCTCCATTGTATTTCCGGACATACGTTCGGAGAGACTCTGTATGCTTGTTTTTTATAATTGAAAATCAGTTTGTTATTATACCAGTTGAAAACTTTTTGAAAAAAAATATCGCAAATAATTTGTAGGTCTCAAGAAAAGCCATACCTTTGCATCGCTTTTGAAAAGAAAGTGTAAGGGCGTTTAGCTCAGCTGGTTCAGAGCATCTGCCTTACAAGCAGAGGGTCGGCGGTTCGAATCCGTCAACGCCCACAACCGAACACTTTCAATGAAGAATATATGGGCGTTTAGCTCAGCTGGTTCAGAGCATCTGCCTTACAAGCAGAGGGTCGGCGGTTCGAATCCGTCAACGCCCACATTGAAAAGAGATTCAATTTTGCTATATATTCTTCGAAGAAAGATACATCGGGCGTTTAGCTCAGCTGGTTCAGAGCATCTGCCTTACAAGCAGAGGGTCGGCGGTTCGAATCCGTCAACGCCCACTCTATACG
>CXUA01000046.1_pt1 | contig 16589 bp, 17 predicted proteins | sample 941471 | NCBI WGS metagenome assembly CXUA01 (sample SAMEA3493468, study PRJEB9703) | human gut metagenome | biome: ENVO:mammalia-associated habitat; material: ENVO:feces | place: Bangladesh | collected 2010-01-06
GGACACACCTCAACATCTGTTTCACTGGCAATGGGACTTGCAAAAGGACGTGATCTCACAGGTGGCAAAGAAAACATCATCGCTGTAATCGGTGATGGTTCGTTGAGTGGGGGAGAGGCTTTGGAAGGACTCAACAATGCGGCAATGCTTGGGTCTAACATGATTATTATAGTCAATGACAATGATCAATCCATTGCTGAAAATCATGGAGGACTTTATAAAGGATTGAAAGAGCTTAGAGACACGAATGGGGAGAGTCCTGATAATATTTTTAAGGCTATGGGGTTGGAGTATTATTACCTTGGAGATGGGCATGACGTGTCAGCACTCATAAAATTATTTACGTCTGTCAAAGATATAGACCGTGCAGTAGTATTGCATATCCATACGATCAAAGGTAAGGGATTGAAATATGCAGAAGAAAATAAAGAATACTGGCATGCAGGAGGTCCTTTTCACATCGAAGACGGTTCTCCCAAAGGACCCGGATGGCCGGTGAATGAAACTGTCAGGGAGTCTGTTTTAGACTTGATTGAAAAGAGGTCGGATGTAGTTGCAATTACTGCGGGAACACCGTCTGTAATAGGATTTACGGAAGACTATCGGAAGCGTGCCGGCAAACAGTTTGTTGATGTAGGTATTGCGGAAGAACATGCTGTTGCAATGGCAAGTGGTATTGCCAGGAATGGAGGAACACCGATTTTTGGAGTTTTCAGTCCGTTCTTGCAGAGAACGTATGACCAACTTTCGTCAGACTTGTGTTTAAATAATAATCCGGCTGTAATCATGGTGTTTATGGCTTTAGTATATGGGATGAACAGTAATACTCATTTGGGGATCTATGATATTCCGATGATTTCACATATACCCAATCTGGTATATCTTGCTCCGACGAGCAAGGAGGAGTATCTTGCCATGTTTAAGTATGCCACTACACAGAAAGCGCATCCCATTGCTATCAGAATTCCAATGATGATGCCTGAGACGGGAATTGAGGATACCACGGATTACTCTTTACTAAATAAATATCAGGTTGTACGAAAAGGTTCAAGTGTTGCGATTATTGCACTTGGAGATTTCTTTGAACTGGGCGTACAAATTGCCGATAAATATAAAATCCTGACGGGTAATGATGTAACACTGATAAATCCTAAATTCATCACAGGTATTGATGAAGAGCTGCTGGAGTGCTTAAAAACGGACCATAAACTTGTGCTTACTCTTGAAGACGGCATAGTGGAAGGAGGATTCGGGCAAACAATTGCAAGTTTTTATGGTTTATCGGATATGAAGGTTAAAAATTATGGAATAAAGAAATCATTCCCCACAGATTTTCGGCCTGAAGAACTGATGAGAGAGAATGGATTATCCGTAGAGAAAATAGTAGAGGATATAAAATCCGTATGCAGAGAGCACGTTATGTGAGAACACTCACAATCTGTGGAATAAGTAAAAAGGATGAAAATTCAGAATAAAAGAGATATTATGAAAAAGAATTTGGGTGCGACGCTGGCTTTATATCCAGCATAGGCTGTTGTCGTAGAAACAATGGAGGAGTTACGTGATGTAGTTCCTCCATTATTATCAGAAAAAGTTTCTAATTCTGTGAGAGTCTGTAATTATTCGGAGCCACTCCGGTAATTCTTTTAAATAAACGGCTAAAGTATCGTATATTGGGGTATCCCAGTTTTTCCGTAACTACACTTACCGTATTATTAGAGTCGAGCAGCATGCTTTTAGCCATTTCCAAACGTTTTGACTCGAAATATTCATCGATATTTTTTCCACTTTCAAATTTTAGCAGGTCATTGAAATAATGAGATGACAGTTGAAGTATTTTTGCACAGTATCCCAATGAAGGCGATGTATTGTATTTTAATTTTCCGGATAGAATATAATCTTTCAACAATACATCTGTTTTCTTCATAATCTTTTTGTTAGCTTCGCAACGTGTGATAAACTGACGTTCGTAGAAACGGTTGCAATGATCTAATAACAATTCTATGTACCGTGAAATCAGAATTTGGCTGTGGCAGTCTATCGCATGACGAAGTTCCTCTTCGATGTTGCATATGCATTCTACAGCCTTGGCCTTCTCCCGTTGAGATAGGTGGAGTGCCTCCTCCGGATTGTAAAAAAAGAAGGAGTAATCTTTTATATGTTCTCCCAAAGAGGTTTGAGAAATCAAGTCCGGATGAAATGCCAGCAGCCACCCTTTTGAGGGAAGTGCTTTGCTTTTGTTTATTTTGATAGATTCTCCCGGCGTGAGGAATACCAATGATGCATTGGAATAATCATAGTACTTGCGCCCATATAAAATATCATCAATCTCCCCTTCCATCATCAGGATGGTATAAAAATCAAATTTAATAATTTGCTGTTCCAGATTGCTCTTTGACAGGTCGATTACACTTACCAGCGGATGGAGTGTTTTGCAGCCCAGGCAGCAGTTGCATTGATGGACGGTCTCTATATTTAATATTCTTTCTTTCATAGGAGTCACTTATTTCCTGCGAAGATAGGATGTTCCGGCCAATATTGTTCTTCCTTGTCACTTATATCCGTAATCAAGGTTATGATATCTGTAATTTGTGTAAGAAGAGGTATGTCTTGCCATAATTTGCTATCATTGGGATAAAAGTGGAATGCTACGATAGATAGCTTTTGGAGTCTTTTCTGTTAATGAGGGTTAAATCTGCTTTTCTGAACAACTTAATAAACAATATTAGTAACACAGAGGTAAGTGACTGACATAGAAGTACCTTATTGCTAGATGATTATAAACTACTTACCTTTGTATCATCTCTCAAACACAGAAAAGGAGATCTTTTTAATACTATTATTGATTAATAAATAAAGGAGTTATGAAGAATTATCAAAAAATGAGCGTAGCACAAGATGCACGTGTAGAGTTGCATGACAGTCTTGCCCTGACGGGTGCCGAAGTATCTATCAATCATCTTCCGGCCGGTGCCGGAGTCCCTTTTGTTCATTCACATAAACAGAATGAAGAAATTTACGGCATCCTTTCGGGGAAGGGCTTTATCACTATTGATGGCGAAAAGATAGAATTGCAGGCTGGGGATTGGCTCCGTATTGCTCCGGATGGAAAACGTCAGATTTCTGCTGCATCTGACAGTCCTATCGGTTTTATTTGTATTCAGGTGAAAGCAGGCTCCTTGGAAGGTTATACCATGACTGATGGAGTTGTACAATAAAAAATAGTTGATAAAACCGGTAAAATGAAGGGCTGTGTCCATGATGAAGAGTCATGATGGCACAGCCTTTTTAGATATTTTACGGAGTATGGCTCCGAAACGTGAGCAACTGTAGGGATTGGATATAATGGAAGTCTATGGCAGTAGAGAAAATTCGGATATTAATATTTTTAGCTGTGGTAAGATCTTTAGGTAAAAACAAAAAATAGAAAGTAATTTTAGTAACTCTCCGGCTGGTTTCATCCGGAAATTCTGTACATTTGCTGTGTAGGGCATAGATTGCGGGTATGTGGTATGTAAGGTGATCATTAATTTCTTATTAAACAGAAAGGAAAAAAAATATGGAAAATGTTATTCAGATACAATATTATCAATCGCCATGTGGAGAACTGATATTGGGGGCATATCGGGAAAAACTTTGCTTATGTGATTGGAAGATAGAAGAACGCAGGATCATCATCGACAGAAGAATACAAAAAGAGTTGCAAGCTTCTTATAAGGAGGGCATATCTGAAGTAATCACACGAACGATCGGTCAACTGGATGAATATTTTGCCGGACGAAGAACTACATTCGATATTCCTTTGCTTCTTGTAGGTACTGATTTTCAGAAAACTGTTTGGAATGAACTGTTGAACATTCCTTATGGAAAAACAATCTCTTATGCAGGATTGTCTCAAAAGTTGGGGAATCCTAAAGCTATCCGTGCCATAGCTTCCGCCAACGGAGCGAACCCTATCTCGATACTTGTTCCTTGTCATCGTGTGATCGGCAGTGACCGTAAATTAGTAGGGTATGGCGGTGGGCTGCCTGCTAAGAAGATCTTGCTTGACTTGGAGTCTTCCGATAGGTTATTCTAACTGTTCAGGCTTATGAACGACTGACCGCATTATTAATGAAAGGCAGTCTAAAAAAACTGATTAGAAGAGTAACTTAAGTTCTTTGGCAATTCTGCAAGCTTCAATGGAGTTCTTTACCTGAAGCTTTTCCAATATATTTTGTCGGTGTCGGCTGACGGTATTTTTGCTTATAAACAGTTCCCGGGCGATCTCATGACTTGTTTTCCCCATATCGATCAACTGTAATATTGTTTTCTCCCTATCGGATAGCAATCTGCTGCAATCTTGCTTTTCCAGTTCTATGATCTGTCCGTTTGTCGAGTTGATCACTCTACAACTCATAGTAGGGTCGACCGACAAATTGTAAAGACACAGAGCCAGCCACATACTGTCGTTTGAGTGGGTAGCTACATAGAACATCCTGTGTAGGATAGGGATATATTTCCCGGAAGGATCACGCATACGGAGTTTACTCATAAGAAAGTAATCTGCACGTTTTTTGTGTGGAATCTGTTTCAGAAAATGGTAGAAACGAAGTTCTTGTACATACTTTTCCGCCAAGTCATCCGGATGGATATATTTAAAGACTTCTTTTTCCCAGATTGATTCAAGATTTTGATTGTCTCCTTTTCGGGCTATGCCCAATGTCTCAGCTGTTCCTCCATAATAGATATAGCTGATATTGGTATGCATATCACTTAGAACGGCGATTGAATTTTCTATTCGTGCATAGTTGTATGCGATTCGTTTATATTCATTCAGTTCTTCCGGCAGCTGTTCGTTTTTGCAGAAGGGTTGAGTCAGGAACTCTTTGTTCAGTTTGTCAACAATGTCCATATCGGGAAAAGAAATGGTTATTAATAAGCATTGTGTACTTAGATACAAGCTTTTACCTTTGCAAAGGTAATCATAAAACATAGTTATTTATGGAAAGTGAAAAAGAAAAAATGGGTACAGGCAGGCTTTACGATGCTAATTATGATACAGAATTGATAGCCGAACGTCAGGCTTGCAAAGAGTTGTGTTATACCTTAAATCATTTGCCTCCCTCGCAGATAGCTGAACGGGAGGCCATTATCCGTCGGCTGTTTTACAAGACGAAAGAACGTTTTCTGTTGGAACAGCCTTTTTATTGTGACTATGGCTATAACATTGAGATTGGTGAAAATTTCTATGCCAATATGAACTGTGTCATTCTGGATGAGGCTAAAGTAACGTTCGGTGATAATGTCTTTATCGCTCCATCCTGTGGCTTCTATACCGCGGGTCATCCTTTGGATGTGGAACAGAGAAATCGAGGGTTGGAATATGCCCGTCCCATTCGTGTCGGAAATAATGTGTGGATTGGGGCACAAGTGTGCGTATTACCGGGCGTGACGATTGGTGACAACACAGTGATAGGTGCGGGAAGTGTAGTAAATAGAGATATTCCTGCCAATGTGATTGCTGCGGGTAATCCTTGTCGCGTGATTCGGGAAATTACGGAAGAAGATAAAACAAAATATTTATTATAGAATAAACATAATCAAAAAGTAGAAATGAAAAAAGTATGTTTAAGCCTGCTTATGGGACTGATGGTACAAATGACCTTTGGGCAGACACTGGAAAAAATGCAATGGTTCAACGAACCGGAACAATGGGAGATAAAAAATAATGTATTGTCCATGTCCGTTACTCCGCAAAGTGATTACTGGCGTATTTCTCACTACGGTTTTACAGTAGATGACGCACCTTTCTATTATGCCACTTATGGCGGTGAATTTGAAGCGAAAGTCAAGGTTGTCGGAGAGTATAAAGAACGTTTCGATCAGGCCGGTCTGATGCTCCGTATCGATCATGAAAATTACATTAAAGCGGGTATTGAGTTTGTCGATGGGAAATTTAATTTAAGTACCGTTGTTACTCATAAAACGAGTGACTGGAGTGTGATAACGTTAGATAAAACGGTACCTTATATCTGGATCAAGGCTGTCAGGCGGCTGGATGCAGTAGAGATTTTCTATTCATTTGATGATAAAACTTACACACTGATGCGTAATGCCTGGTTGCAGGATCATATTCCTGTGAAAGTTGGACTGATGGCGGCTTGTCCCGATGGTAGTGGATTCAATGCTAAGTTTGAATACTTCCAGGTGAAGCATCTGCCGGACCAGCGCAGAGTGGAATGGCTAAAGAAGAATGCAGAATAAATAAGCAGAATGGAAGATAGACGGTTCGGAAAGTCATATCTTCCATTTTTTTGTGGTTGGGCTATATCAAGCAGATTGTCTGTTATCGCATTTATTTATAAATCAAACGACTTATAAACAGATAGCCTCCGAATATTTGCAGAGCCATTCCCGGCAGACCGATACGGAAATCCTGTACGGCACTGAAAAAATCGTTGACAAGGATCCATTCGCCTAAAGTGCCGACCACCTGATAGGATAACACGACCAGGAGGAGGATAGGGATGGAAATACGTTTGTAGCGGTGGGCTGCATAACCGGCAGCTATCGCTAGAAGTGTCGATTTTAAGAGTATGGCGGGTAAGATCATCGGTTGGGGCATGCCGAACAATAATGAGTTTAAAACAGGCGATAGAAGTGCTGTCAGTAACCCTACTTTCCATCCGTATTTATAAGCTCCGATCAGAGTAAAAAAATAGATGGGTAACCAAGTGATACCACCTTGCGGAATGAGATGGAAAAGTTGGGGGAGTGCCATATTGCCCACTACGAATAGCAGTGTTGCCAGATACGTTTTCGTATCATTGTAATTCAATGAATAAAGCTTGATAGATGTTGTTTCCATAATTATGATGTAATAATTAAAAGTTAATATTAATTCCTCCCATACATGTAGCCTTCGGCATGGGGTAACCTGCGTTTATTTCATAACGTTGTGCCAGCAGATTCTCCCCTTTTACAAACAGGTCGGCAATAGAGCAAATGCGATAACTGCCGCGAAGATTCCACAGGAGGAAGTTTTCTTTCTTTTCCTGAGGATCGACTGCCGTATAGAGTCCTGTCACATATTGTATTCCGGTGGAGAAACTCCATTTCTTTTGTATGAAATCGATACCTGTATATAGTTTATGTTCGGGTGCGGCTATCAGGGGATGCTCCATATGAAGCCAACTGTAGTTAGCTGTCAGTCTCCACATGGGGTGAATGTGATATGCTATGTCGGCTTCTGCTCCCCAATTCTCGACTTTGCCTGTGTTTACGTTCAGTGGGCGTCCGTCTGTGCGAATGGTCTGAATCATATTGTCCCCGTTGATGTAAAAAAGGTTGACTCCGTAATAAAAAGTACCTTTGAGTAAGCGTTGTAAATAAGATAGTTCGTAATTCCACAGCCGTTCCGGCAACAAGTCGGGATTGGCCGGTCGGAACATATACAGTTCACGAATCGTTGGGTTACGGAATCCTTTACTGGCCATTGCTTTCAGGCTTGCGTCTTGTGGCAATTGTACCGACAAACCGACTTGTGGTATCCATTCCGTTCCGGTGACGGTGTGGTGATCTATACGGAGCCCTGCATCCATTGTCAGGTAACTGCCGATTGCCTGGCGGAAATCGAGATATCCGGCAATCTCATTTTCCGATTTATCCGAAATACCTTCTTTATGTTTGTCCGCAATGAAACGGTTCCAGGCTTCACCGCCGAATTGCATATAGTCTATTCCTGCAGTCAGTCGGTTGCCGGAAAATAAAGAGGCACTCTGATACCAGGAGATTCCCATCATCCGGTCCTTGGATTTGAAGCGGTAGTCTAACGGTTCTTCTCCCGTACCATATCCGTCATTAATGTGATGTTTGCCCCAATTATAGAAAAACTTGAGTGCCCCCGATGTACGTTCGTATCTGTTTTCCAGAGCAAAAGAAGTCATGCCGCGTGTAATGCGCGAGTCATTATCAAAAACCGGTGTACTGACAGTTCCCGGATTGGAAGCATTGAAATGTGTCAGGTTCAGATCGGCCGATACGTTCCAGTTGTGATCTAGTTCATAACCCAACCTCGTATATCCCCCATATTGCTCAAATTCCATATCGGGACGATGACCGTTTGTCCGGTTATAAGATCCGGTGATAATGCTGTTGAAACGTCCTTTTTTTACTTGGTTGGTAGCTTCGGTCATCCATGTGTCATACGAACCATATCCCAGTCGGACTCCGGTTCTCACTCCGTCTTCCCGTTGCCGGCGGGTTACGATGTTGATTACTCCNCCCATGGCATTCGAGCCATAAAGTACGGATGCGGGGCCGCGCACAACTTCCACTTTCTCGGCCAGCATCGATTGGTAAGCATCAGCAATGGGATGTCCCATCAATCCCATGTATTGGGGATGCCCGTCAATCAATACCAATAATCCTGTAGTGGGGCTGCCACCTATACCACGCAGGCTGATACCGCCTGCCGCACCGTTTGACACTCCATATCCCATCACCCCACGACTGGTGGTGAACAATCCGGGAACCTGTTCTGTCAATGTGGGGAGCAGGGAAGGTTCGGAGCGTTGCCCGATGGTTTCACGGTTCACCACGGAGATTGTCATTGGCAGGTGACGGATATCGGTTTCATTCCTCGTGCCGGTCACTACCACGCCGTCTATTTCATAATTATGCCCTGTTTGTGTCGTATCTTTCCGGACTTGTGCTTGTAAAGATGAACTGAGAAAAGCGCATACCAATAGAATGCCGAGCAGGTTTTTCTTCATCCTGATCTTGGAAAGGAAGTTTTCGATGATCCGGAATATTTCCTGTATGGATTCTATTCCATAGCAAGCTGTTTCCAACGGACACCATCCGCTTTTATCCCGGTTTTCGATGAAAGGCACCAGCCGTACATAACTTACTTCTATATTGGCATTGTGCAGGAGTGCAAGTGCAGGTTGGCTGATAACATCCGCGTATACCTGCCGGATTTCTCCCAATACCATTAGACTTGCTGCTGCTTTTCCAATTACCTTGTCGGCGATGCCGGCTCCTTTCATAAAGGAGGGGTCTTGCCGAAATAAGTCATATAAATCGGCAACGCCCCGTTGGGTGAAGGTTCGTATCTCTGTTCCGTTTCCGATGACACAGGAATATCCTCCGGAGTGTAGAAGATCAATTATCTTTTCCATCATAGTGTCCCCTGCTTGAGCTGTTCTACAAAACGATCGATGCGATGCAGTTCTTCCGGTATGTGGATGGATTGCGGACAATGCGGGGTACATTGGTTGCATCCGATGCAATGACTGGCTTGTCGCAATTTAGGTACACTGCGGTCGTAGCCTACAAGGAAAGCGCGTCGTGCTTCTTTGTAGTTTTCACTTGTCTGGCTTTGCGGAATATTCCCTTCGTTGACACACTTGTTGTAATGTACGAGAATGGCAGGAATATCGATGCCGTATGGACAGGGCATGCAATATTTACAGTCATTACAGGGGATGGTAGGGTATTGCATCATCAGTTGCGCGGTTTCTTCCAGATACTCTTTGTCGTCATCGGTCAGCGGAACCAGTGGTGAATAAGTGCGGATGTTATCCTGTAAGTGCTCCATATAAGTCATACCGCTCAATACGGTCAGTACCAATTCCGGTGAACCGGCGAAGCGGAATGCCCACGATGCCACACTGTCTTCGGGACGTCGTTGTTTTAGCCGTCCCACGATGTGCTCCGGTACATTCGATAACCGTCCGCCCAGTAGCGGTTCCATGATCACAGTGGCAATATTTCGTTTGGCCAGTTCGCCGTACAGGTATTCCGCATTTACATTGTTTCCGGTTGCGTGGCGCCAGTCCACATAGTTGAGCTGAATCTGTACAAAATCCCATTTCACCGTATCGTGCATGGCAAGTACCTGGTCGAAAACCTCAACGTCACCATGGAATGACCAGCCGAGATGACGTATGCGTCCGGCCTCTCGTTCCTTGAGAAGAAAATCCAGCATACCGTTATCGATATAACGCTCGTTGAATACCTTCATCCCGCCTCCGCCAATGGCGTGCAGCAGATAGTAATCAAAATACTCCACTTGCATATCCTTGAATGATTGATGATACATCGCAAGTGAGTTTTCGCGTGAAAAGTTAGAGAAATTCGATAGCTTGGTGGCTATATAAAGTTTTTCGCGCGGATGCCTCTTGAGAGCGATACCGGTTGCTTTTTCCGACCAGCCCTGTACGTATACAGGTGATGTATCGAAATAATTCACTCCATGAGCAATGGCATAGTCTACCAATTCGTTGACAGCTTCCTGATTGATAAGGTCTCCTTTTCCTTCCGGGGAAGGAACGGTAGGCCAACGCATACAGCCATATCCCAGGAGGGATACTTTATCTTTGATTCCGCCTACTGAGCGGTAAGTCATCTGGTCTGTCGGAACAGGAGAGGAGGCATTCCGTCCTTGGCTGCTTTTAGTTCCGGAGCCGCAGCCATAAAGAGCTGCTGTCGTTGTAGCGGCACTGATGCCCACAATTTTCAGGAATCCTCTTCGGTCTATATGATTATTCTGTTTTTCCATATGATATGTCTTTATTTTTGAGATGTGTTATATGATACGATGCCTTTCGTGCCCCTCGACGTAGATGGCACTGAACGGACGTGCCGGACAAAGATTCTCGCATGCTCCACAGCCGATGCAACGCTCGGTGTTGATCGCCGGAATTTGGGGAGAAGTCTCTTTTTCCGGTTCGGCGACAATCATCTGAATAGCTCCTGTCGGACAATGACGGGCACAGTTGTCACATTTCACTCCATCGGTCAGCGACACGCAGTTTGCTTTGATTCAGACAGCATGTCCGATTTGAGTGGAAGATTTGTCGGCTGCTGTAATGGGGTGTATGGCTCCTGTCGGACATACCTGTGAACAGTCATTACATTCCGGACGGCAGTATCCGCGTTCATATGATATTTCAGGTTGCATCAGATTCATCAGGTTAGTGGAAGGACGCAATACTTGGTTGGAACAAGCTGATACGCACAATTGGCAAGCTGTGCAATGTGCTGCCATGTTTCGTGCACTCAACGAACCGGGAGGTGTAATGGGAGTCTGGCGGTTCGGGATCTTTTTATCTTCTATGGCCGCCAGTCCTCCGTCTACTTTTTTCTCTTGTGCTTTTAGGGCTGATGCCGTAGCGGCCATTGCCGTTACGGTAAGGAAATTGCGACGTGCTTCATTGACTTCCTTGGATGAGGCTGCATGAGCATTTTCTTCTGCTTTTGCTGGCCGGGCCTTGGTTGTCCGCAATTGGTAACTGAGCGCTTTCTGCTTGCATTTACCGAGGCAATCCATGCAAACCACGCATCGGCTGTAATCGATCGTATGTTCTTTAGCATTGATGCAGGCCGCTTTACAATGGCGTGCACAAAGGCCGCATTTATTGCATTTTTCCGTATCTATTGTGATGCGGAACAAGGAGTAACGTGAAAGAAATCCCAGTACCGTCCCTACCGGGCAGATTGTATTGCAGTAAGTGCGTCCGTTCCGCCATGCCAGTAATATCAGGATGACAAAAGTAGCTGCGGCTACAATGAAAGTAGGCAGACTTTTTATCCAGATGTCTACTTCATAAAATGCATAGCTGCCGGCCCGTTCGGCTAAATGGGCGAACAGGTTGTTTCCCCACAGCCAAATGGGTTGGAACAGGTTGTTTGCGATACGCCCGTAAGCACTGTAGGGAGCAAATAGGGTTGCGATGAAACTTACTCCTGCCACTAGGGTGATGATGAATATTGCCAATGCCCCGTAGCGTAGGAGGGAGAGAGCGGGAGAATAGGAGTAGGGTAACTTTTTCCGCTTTTTGCCAATCCAGGCTGCTACATCTTGAAATACCCCCAACGGACAAATCACCGAGCAATAGATTCGGCCGAATACTTCTGTCAGGATGATTAAAAGGACTACTACTCCTACGTTCAATGCCAGTACTGCAGGGAGGAACTGGATCTTTGCCAGCCAGCCGAACCAACCGTGAAGGGTTCCGGTAAAGTCAAGGAATAGCAAGGTGATCAGTGTCAGGCAGATGATGCCACATGTTAATCTGATTTTTCGTAACATTGCGTTTGTTTTTATTGAGTTTGTTATTTATCGTTTACAAGCCATGTTTTAAATTCCGATGCTTTGTTTTTGCTGACATAAATACGTTCCGGTACTTCTGTATCGAGCGTGATAAGTAGACGGTTGTCGAACCAGATGGTTATATCCGTTACGCTATCCCTCGCTACGATAAACTGCTTATTGGCCCGGATGAAGTCTTCCGGGTTCAGTGAGGAAGCAATTTGTTCCAAAGTCTTGGAGTATGGATAACGATTGCCGTCTTTTAAGCATACATACGTATTTTTGCCGGTTGCGTAAAAATAAGAAATATTTTTTATATTTACCGGTAACAGCTTGTCTTTGCGTGCAATCAGTAACTTGTCTTTGTATCTGGGTGCAGGTTTCAATAGAGTCAGTTGTGACAAATATTGTAATAAGTCCTGCCGGGTCAGCTTACTGTATTTCTCCAATGCGTGTTCTACATCTTCCACTTTGACCGGCTTTAATAAATAATCTATGCTGTTCACCTTAAAAGCTTCGATGGCATATCGGTCATAAGCGGTTGTGAATATGATGGGAGTCTCCAGTTCTATTCTGTCGAAAATAGCAAAAGCCGATCCGTCCGATAAATGAATATCCATGAATATCAGATCCGGAGCCGGATTAGATTGTAACCACCCGACGGTTTGTGTGACACTTTCCGTATTTGCCATGATCCGGATGTCGGGAGTTATCTCTGTGAGAATATCCGTTAAATTTTCATAGGCAGCAGTTTCGTCTTCTACAATCAATACTTTCATAACAGCCACTATATTAGAGGTAAATATATCCGGAACACTTTTTCATCAGTTTCTATCCGGATTTGTTTATTCATTAATAAGTTGAAGCGGTTTTCAAGGTTGCTTAATCCCGTTCCGTTGGTGTCGGGAGGTGACAGTTTGGGGTAAATGGGATTGGATACCACCAGTTCGTATTGTTCGTTCAGCCGGATGGAGATATCCATTTTGTGTTCACTGTCTATCCTGTTGTGTACCGTGACGTTGTCTACCAATGGCAGGAGTGAGAGTACAGGCAGTGTCAGTACATCTTTCTGTGCTTCATCCACGTCGATAGTAAAACTCAGTTTGTTGGCAAAGCGTACCTCCATTACGTATCGGAAGGACTGGATGAACTCCAGTTCTTCTCTCAGTGTAACCACTCCTTTGCGGTCGCTCTGCAAGATATACCGGAAAATATCGGATAGCTGGTTGACATACGTCAGCGTGTTTTCATCGTTCTTCTTTCGGATCAGTGAAGATATTCCGTTCAGTGAGTTGAAGAAGAAGTGCGGGTTTACCTGGTTGGCCAGTGCATCACAACGGCTTTGCAAGTTTTCAAAACGGAGACGTTCTATTTCCTGTTCTTTTTCTCTTTGCCGGGTATAAAGCATGGAGATGTATCCTACCAAAGTGCATAAAAAGCAGAGCGTGAAGAACTGGGAGATTAAAGTGCTTCCCAGAAAATCCGTATGGAAACCATGCGAAGAGATGGTATACGAAACGGATGCGAAGAACAGATAACCGGTCAGTGCAAACAGGAAGTTGTGAGTCAGGCGTTTCCTGAACAGTGCTGTCGGGATCTGCCGCAGATTGTAGTTTATCAGGAAACCGATCATCCCCCAAAAGAAGAGGAAACGGTATATGAAGTAAGAAAAGAAACCAAGGTATTCCGATGGTTCCAAAGAGTTTAGCTCCCACGGGGTGCAGGCTATATTGGGATATATGATGAAAACCGCACTGATCAGGCTGACCAGCGGAAGGTTTCGGGATATATATTTATCAAAGGAATCCATGATGCTCTTCTTTCTCACTGCAAAGAAAAGCAAAATAATGATTCCTTATTTTGTAATGTCATGTCAAAACGAAAAAAGAAGCATAAAAGCGAAACTTTTTCATTTTTTCAGCATAAATACGATATAGTCTCTACATAAAATAAGAATGCAGAATGACAAGACGAGAGAAGCGATCAGCATAAATTCTTTCATAATGTTTGTTGGTTTTATAGGTTCTTTCCTATAAAGACAACATCCGATGAGAAACTCCCTACGCCCCAAGGTCTTTTTATTTAGATCTGTTTATGTTCTGCCATGTATTTCCAAAGTGGGGCTGCATGCAGTGACTGCATGATCTGTCCGTTTTCCAGTAGTTCTTTTACCTCTTCAAGGCTGAGCAGATGTACTGTAAGCGCCTCCGTGTCTTCCAGGTGTTGTGTGTCGATTTGCTCCACATCAGTAGCCAGAAAGCAGTGTGTCAGATTGGTATGAGTACTCGGATTGGCCGAAATTACCATATACTCTTTCCAGTTGCCTTTGCCGTATCCGGTCTCTTCAAGTAGCTCCCGTTGCGCCGAAACAAGTGGTGAAGCGTCTTCTTTCTCACATACGCCGGCACAGAGTTCGTATAGCTGTTTACCTATTCCCGGACGGAATGTGTAAGTAATTGTTAAGTTGTTTGTTTATAGTGAATTGTGCGTTTTGAGGTAGGCTTATTGCACAAATCTTGCACAACATGAATTTGTGATCCGATATTTTCTACTTTGGCTTAATAAACCCTATTGGGTTACGAGGTTTTTCTTCCACCTTCTTTCTCGCTTGCAATTCTGCCAAAGTTTGATTAATCAATTCCATCTGCATACGAGTGTCATCGTTTATATCGTTATAGTCTGCAAAGGCTTCTTCGATGTAATCCTCCAACTTCTCCATTCGCTTTTCTAACTGTTCCACCCGGTCAATCGGAGGATTAGATATCAATTGCCGGATAGAAACAAATGCTCGCATAATGCCCCTGTTTATCTGAATAGCCGCTTTAGAATTTAGCACACTGCTCAACATGGCCACTCCGAGTTCACTGAAAGCAAAAGGAGGGTACTTAATGTTGTAACCACGCCCCTTGTTCAAGGTCGCAAATTGCGTCCTTGAAAGTTCTGCAATTTCCTCTTTTGTAAGCTGAAACATAAAATCATCCCCCTCAAACCTGTCCATGTTACGTCTGACAGACTCTTTCAAACGCTTGTTTTCAATACCGTACATTTCTGCCAAATCAAAATCCAGCATAACCTTGTATCCACGTATCTCGTATATTTTGCTTTGAATTAATTGTAATTGCTCCATTCTATTTTAAATAGGTTTTAGTCTTTCTTTTAATCGCCCAATAATTACAAAAAGGAATATCATACCTTTCCTACCAATCCTCCTCCTGACTACCAACAACACCTTGTTCTATAGCTTCTTCTACCCCATTAAAAATTTGATTGCTTATTTGAAATGCGTGTTCTTGAAGCATTACCCAAACTTTATTATGAAACTTCTTTTGAATACCACTGTTGGTATACACATCCGATGTAGTAAGAACCCCCAATTGGGCCTTCTTTTGATTCCCAGGCTTATTGTGATGAAAAAAGTTAGAAACCTCTACACGCACACGCCCATCACGTGCTTGTAGCTTCAGGTTGTAGTCAAGCCACCCCTCGTAGGCTGACAAAATTAGACTTGGAGAATCAAAAATCGAAGTGGCCTTGCAGATAATGATTCCCGCATCTCTATCATCCATTTGAATCACCTTTTGGGAGTTAAGATAATAGGTTGATACAAAACTTCGCAATATTGTATACAGTTCCGCTTTATCAGCACCTGATTCTGATTGAATTACTTTAGAGAACTTAAGCTCTTCCTGGGCGTTAGAACAAACACTAAATAACAACATCGAGATAAGTAATATCTTTTTTACTAACACTATTTTCATTAATTCTCCCATAATCTGTTTCTTATCATAATCATTAATTATTTTATTTTTTCTCTCGTTTCAAAATCAATAATCACGCACTCTGACCTTTAGATTCTTTTCTTGCCCCGAGACCCAGTTGTTCCCGGAGTACTCGATTTTCGCCTCGCAACATATTGTTTTCAGCCTTAAGACTTTCTATGATTTCCAGATTGGGAGATGTGGATTTTTCCATTTCACCAATACCTGTCATTAACCAGCCTATATCAAGCAAAGGATAGTTTATTGCAATGCTTTTAAGTTTATCCGGCTGGATGGACTCCCTCATTCCTGAAACAAACCCAGAAGAAACACCAATAGACTTGCAGAAGTCAACCGCCTTGATATCATTATGTTTTAAATAAAATTTAAGTCTATCTTTCACTGAATCTTTCATACTACTATTATTTAGATTTTATATAAATAAATTGCATTGCAATGATTTTAATATAGATTTCTTGCAAATAATATTGCATTGCTTTATATCTGTCCCCGTATTCAAATCACTCAAACGAAAACGGATACAAAAAAGGGCTGGTCGAGAGCGCTCGTCACCTATATTTTCGTCTTTAGTCATTCGCAAATATAGCCAGCCTTTTTCTTTTATCCAACAATTCGTATAAGAATTTGAAAGCGGCGCGGTTGCGTGGAAGTTTCCGCGAGATTTAAGGGTTAGTAAAGACATTGATAAAAGCTCGTTCCGAGTAATAGGCAAACTTCCACATTAGGCCTAT
>CXUA01000145.1_pt1 | contig 14146 bp, 9 predicted proteins | sample 941471 | NCBI WGS metagenome assembly CXUA01 (sample SAMEA3493468, study PRJEB9703) | human gut metagenome | biome: ENVO:mammalia-associated habitat; material: ENVO:feces | place: Bangladesh | collected 2010-01-06
CCCGGAGCAACCGGACCGATGTTCTCAAGGAACTGGCGGAACGCACTCAATTGCATCCCTGCTTTGCGCCTGCCATCGATTATGACGGAGGAAAGTATGGCATCGGTATACTTTCGAAAGAGACTCCGCTCCGTGTGCAAACCTTCGCCCTTCCGGGACGTGAAGAGGCACGCACGCTGCTTGTCGCCGAGTTCCCGGAGTATGTCTTTGCGTGTACGCACCTTTCTCTGACCGAAGAGGATCGGATGAAGTCTCTCGAAATCCTGAAGTCCGTTGCAGCCGATACCCGGAAACCTTTCTTCCTTGCCGGTGACTTCAACTCGGATGCCGACTCCGGCTTTATCAAAGATTTGAAGAGTACATTCCAGATACTTTCCAACCCGAAGCAGCCCACTTATCCGGCTTCCGAACCGAAGGAGACGCTCGACTACCTGATTGCTCTGAAACAGGAAACGCCTACTTTTGTTGTCAACTCGGCCCGGGTGATCGATGAGCCTCTGGCGTCCGATCATCGTCCTTTGTTGGTAGAAGTACGGATGGCGGTACCCGAGAATCGGATTTGCCGTACCAAACCCTATCTTCAGAATCCCGTAGGAGGTGGAATCACGGTGATGTGGCAGACCAATGTGCCGGCCTATTGCTGGGTGGAGTACGGCACGGACCCTTCCAACCTGAAGCGCGCACGTACCCTTCTGGATGGTCAAGTTGTTTGTGGCAATACTCTTCACAAGATTCGCCTCGATAGTTTGCAGTCCGGACAGAAATATTATTATCGTACCTGTTCGCAGGAGATCCTGCTTTACCAGGCCTACAAAAAGGTGTTTGGCAATACAGCCCGTACAGAACTCAGGGAGTTCACGTTGCCCGCAGCCGGTGATGACAGTTTTACGGCCGTGGTGTTCAACGACCTGCATAAACAATCGAAGACGTTTCAGGCATTGTGCGAACAGATAAAGGGGATTGACTATGATTTTGTAGTGTTCAACGGCGATTGTGTAGACGACCCCGCCAATCACGATCAGGCAACAGCCTTTATCAGCGAACTGACCGAAGGCGTGGAGGGTGACCGCGTACCTGTCTTCTTTATGCGCGGCAATCACGAGATCCGGAATGCCTATTCGGTAGGCCTGCACAGCCTGTTCGATTATGTAGGCGATAAGACTTACGGCTCCTTCAACTGGGGAGATACCCGTATCGTAATGCTCGATTGCGGTGAAGATAAGCCGGATGATCATTGGGTATACTACGGACTCAACGACTTTACGAAGCTGCGTAATGACCAGGTAGGATTTTTGAAGCGTGAGCTCGCTTCCAAAGAATTTAAGAAAGCCGCTAAGCGGATTCTGATTCATCACATTCCGCTTTACGGAAACGACTACGAGAATCTGTGTTCCGGGCTTTGGGGTAAACTTCTGGAGAAAGCACCTTTCAATATCAGCCTTAACGCGCATACACATGAATATGCCTATCATCCCAAAGGCAGCCTTGGCAATAACTTCCCGGTGATTATCGGTGGCGGTTATAGCATGAAAAGTGCAACGGTAATGGTGATTGAAAAGAAGAAGGACATACTTAAGGTGAAAGTACTCAATACCAAAGGAGAAGTGTTGTTGGAGCTTACCGTCTGATAACGTCTCCCCCCGAAAAAAATAGCGGGAGAGGATGTGTTTAAATCCTGATGTAGAAAGGGAGAGCTTCTCATTTGAAATTTGCCTGCCCTTATGAACAATGAAAAGAGCCATGTCAAACTCTATTTTTGAGTAATGATATGGCTCTTTTATGTTTATGGATTACAGTCTGTAACTTTTTAGAGTGCTCACTTTAGTTGCGGCACATTCACTTCTTTTATTTAATTATGCATGTAATTCGAGTACAAACCTGCTCCCCTTGGTATAACTGGTATCCAGTGTCAGGCTGCCGTTCATTTTGGTTGCTATCAGGGCGCAGATGGGTAGTCCTAAACCGTCTCCTTCTGTCAGGTCTTTGATTTCAGTGAAGGGCTTGAACAGGTTCTCTTGTTTCTCAACGGGAATACCCGTACCGGTATCCGATATAATGAATTGGTGCGTATGTGCGCCTCTCTTTTTGAAATCAAGGAATATCTTTCCGCTTTCGGTATATTCCGCAGCGTTCTTCAGCAAGTGAATCAAGATCCGTTCCAGTTGTTCAGGATTGGTCTTGATCTGGAGTTTGGCAGCATTGACTACGGTCGAAACTTCGGGTTGTACAAACTCTTTCACCTTATCCATGGTAGCTTCACAGAAAGTATTTACGTTGATCTCCTTCATTTCATAAGGTTCGGTCAGAGAGTTTTCCAATGTGGAAAGTTCCTGTATATCATTGCTGAACTTCTTCAGGGCTGCTACTTGTCCTTGCATCTGCTGTGCCTGTTGAGGTGCTTTGTCCGACAGCTCGGCGGCAGAAGAGGCGAGTGTATCCAGCGTAGGTTCCATCTGTGCTGAAATATTCTGGATAAACTGTGTCTTCAGTTCATTGTGTTCATTGGCTATCTGTACGCTCTTTTTCAGTTTCCGGTTACCGGCAATGAAACGAAGCAGTACGATGGCCACAAATATCAGACCGGCAATCAGGATTACTACCAGTGTGCACAGCCCGACGATCATATACTGTTTGCCCGAAAGTGTGTCTTCTTTCTCCTGAATGATCTGCTGGCTTTCGTCATACTTGCGTTTCAGTACGTTCAGTTCGTCTTGTGCCGTCATTGCTTTTACTGAATCGGTCCAGACGATGAAGTTCTCGTAAGTGCGGGCCACCAGTGAGGCATTGTTAGATTTACGTCCGATGGCAATCAGTTTTTTATAGCATTCGTTGACCTTATCGTAATTCTTTTGGGCTTTATATTGGTTGATTAATTTCTGAAAACACGCGTCTCCCTGAGTGTTTTGCCCGAATGTGTAGTAATAACTTGCCTGTGTGTATAGTAGGTTCTCGCTTAATGAATCGTTCTTGGCCAGGCCTGCGGTTTCTGCCAGCTTATCCAATTGAATTTTAGCCTGCGCCGCATTCTTTAGTCCGATGTACATCTGCAGTCTCTCTTTGGTGATTTGGAAACGTAGCGGGTAAAATTGTTTCTGCTGTTTTTGTTCACTGGCCCAGACTAGCTGATCCATTCCTCTACAGAGGTCGAATGCCTCTTTGTAATAATTTTCACGATGGTACAGAGCTGCTCCCTGAATTCCGCATTCCACGGCTTTCGGATAATTTTCCTGCGTTGCGAAAGCGCCATAGGCCTGGATGAAAAGATAACGCGCCTTAGTGTATTCTTTTTGTTCCAGACTACTCTGCGCTTGTTTCATCAGTTCATTTGCTCTGTTTTGTGTGCCTTGTGCATCGACGATTGTGCTAAAACAAACGAGGATGGTCAGGATTAAAGTCGATATTTTCATGCGATTTGGTTTTAAACAGTGACAAAGTTAAAAAATCTTTGTAGAAACCTCTCATTTCCCCCTCTTATTTTTCATTTCTTCTTTGATTCTTCTTCAAAGAGGAATGGCGGGCATTACCGGTTGGTTGAAAGGTGGATAAAATTTGATAATTCAGGCATAGATTCTACAAATAAGGCTCTCTCCGGAGCCGGTATTTGTAAAGTCTATGTCTGATAATGATTTGGAATATGGCTCTATCTAATATTTAAAACTGCTTCCTCCCAGGAATTCTCTCAAAAGTGAGGTTGGAGGAATCTCCTTATCCTGTACAGGAGTGAAATATTTGATAAACTTCAGCAATCGGTATGCTTCAGCATATTCCGGACAGTTACGTGGCACGCTGGTAAGAATGGGCTCGGCATGACAGCGGAGCACGGCAAATTCAAATAAAAGGGCGGAGTTGAACATCACATCGGCATTCTCCTGATAAGGGAAAATCCATTTATCTTCTCCGGCGCGTACGCTGGGCCAGCGTGAGATAGTCTCTTGGGCAGAATAGCCGCGATAGTTGAAGTCCCGGATAATACGGCGCAAAAGTCGGTTGTCCGTCGTTGGGATCCAGTTATGATCGTCCAGCGAGATGGTTGTCAAGGCAGAGACGTATATTTTGAACTTATTTGCTGCCGGGATTTGCGGAGTCAGTTCCGGATTAAGGGCGTGTATTCCCTCAAGAATCAATACCGTATGTTCGTCGATCCGCAATTTATCACCTTTATATTCTTTTTTTCCCAACATAAAGTTATAGCGGGGCAGTTCTACTTCCTCGCCACGCAACAAAGCCTGTAGTTGTGTATTGAATAACTCCAGGTCGAGGGCATAAAGGGATTCATAGTCATAATTGCCGTTTTCATCCAATGGAGTGTCTTCACGGTCTACAAAATAATTGTCCAGTGAGATGGGATATGGTTTCAGGCCGTTGGTCATTAACTGGATGGAGAGTCGCTTACTAAAAGTCGTTTTCCCGGATGATGACGGTCCGGAAATCAACACCAGTTTTACACGAGTCCCGTTTTCTCCGCGGTGGAAAATGCTATCGGCTATTTGTGCTATTTTCTTCTCTTGCAGAGCTTCTGCCACATTGATCAGGTCCGTGGCATGTCCCTCTTCACAAGCAATATTGAAATCTCCTACATTATTCAATCCCATGATGTAGTTCCATCGCAGGTGCTCTTTGAAAACATCGAGCATTTTCTCCTGTTTTACCACATCTTCCAGTACAGATGGGTTTTCTTTGTTAGGAATACGCAACAACAGTCCGTCGTAGTATTTAACGAGGTCGAATAAGTGGATAAATCCTGTACTTGGGAGCAGATTACCGTAATAATAGTCGGCAGTACCTCCCAAAGTATAATAATAGGTATAGATAGAACCGGAAGATTCGAGTAATTTTACCTTGTCATTCATGCCCCGTTCACTGAATACACGTACGGCTTCAGTTGTATGACACTCAATGCGGTGATAGGTAATGTCTTCCGCTATAATTTCCTGCATACGTTTCTTTATTTGTGACACGTCTTCAAGTGTGACGGGGCGCCCGATCCGCAAATTGCAGAAGTATCCTTTGGATACCGGGTGCTCCACAAAAAGTTTGCCATTCGGAAAGAGTTCGCTGACAGCTTTGTAGAGCACAAAGCAGAGAGAACGCACATACGTACGCATTCCCGAAGAATCTCTTACATCCAGAAACTCTACATCTTTATTGTTATATACACGAAAATTGAGTCCTTCAGAGCGATTATTTACTTTAGCACTGACTACCTGATAAGGAAAATTAAGATTAAAGCCGTAATAAATATCCAAAAGTGAGCTCCCAATAGGGAATTCTTTAGAAATATTATTATTTTTGCAATATATTTGTAACATCTGTTTCATTTCACGTCATTTTGGGGTGAATAGTACGGATAAATATATCACATAATTGCTAAGAAGACAAACAACCACTAAAATAATTATAGATGGAATATTCTTTTTATGATTTTTTAAAGCTCATTGGCTCGTTAGGACTTTTTCTTTATGGAATGAAGATCATGAGCGAGGGCTTACAGAAAGTCGCAGGTGACAGATTGCGAGGAATTCTGACAGCAATGACGACAAACCGGGTAACGGGAGTTTTAACAGGTGTGTTGATCACCGCCCTTATCCAATCTTCTTCGGCAACGACGGTGATGGTGGTCAGTTTTGTAAATGCCGGTCTGCTGACATTGGCCGAATCCATTAGTGTGATAATGGGTGCTAATATCGGTACGACAGTCACCGCATGGATCATTTCTATTTTTGGGTTTAAAGTTGACATGGCTGCTTTTGCCCTTCCTCTTTTAGCCATTGCCCTTCCTCTTATTTTTTCGGGTAAAAGTAACCGTAAGTCTATCGGTGAATTTATCTTTGGTTTTTCTTTCCTCTTTATGGGGCTTTCGTACCTCAAAGCAAATGCCCCCGACCTGAATGCCAACCCGGAAATGCTGGCTTTTGTACAGAACTATACAGATATGGGATTTTTCTCGGTTCTGCTCTTTTTATTTATCGGTACTATTCTCACTATGATCGTACAGGCTTCCGCCGCGACGATGGCTATTACTTTAATTATGTGTGCCAACGGATGGATCAGCCTGGAACTGGGTGCCGCATTGGTCTTGGGTGAGAATATCGGAACTACTATTACAGCCAACCTGGCTGCCCTGACTGCTAATTCACAAGCAAAACGTGCTGCTTTGGCTCACTTTGTTTTCAATGTTTTTGGTGTGATCTGGGTGCTGATTATTTTCCATCCTTTTATGGTATTCGTCAATTGGGTGGTCGATACCTTCTTCCATCCGGGAAGTGCAGAGGTGGCTATTTCTTATAAGTTGTCCGCTTTCCACTCTATTTTTAATATATGTAACGTCTGTCTGCTGATCTGGGGAGTGAAACTGATTGAGCGTACCGTGTGTGCCATTATTCGTCCCAAGGAAGAAGATGAAGAGCCACGCTTGCGCTTTATTACCGGAGGTATGCTTTCTACGGCTGAATTATCCATACTTCAGGCCCGTAAGGAGATTCATCTGTTTTCCGAGCGTATTCATCGTATGTTTGGTATGGTACAAGATCTGTTGCATACTGAAAAGGATGATGACTTCAATAAACTTTTCAGCCGGATTGAGAAATACGAGAATATCAGTGATAATATGGAATTGGAGATTGCCAATTACTTGAATCAGGTATCTGAAGGGCGTTTGAGCTCAGAAAGTAAGCTTCAGATACGTGCCATGCTTCGTGAGGTAACCGAGATTGAAAGTATTGGTGACAGTTGCTATAACTTGGCACGTACCATCAGCCGGAAGCGTCAGACCAATCAGGATTTCACAGAGAAGCAATATGAGCACATTCATTTCATGATGAAACTGACCAATGATGCTCTGTCGCAAATGATTGTCGTGGTCGAGAAACCCGAACATCAGAGTATCGATGTTAATAAGTCATTCAATATTGAGAATGAAATTAATAACTATCGTAACCAACTGAAGAATCAGAATATCCTGGATGTGAATAATAAAGAATATGATTATCAGATGGGCGTTTATTACATGGATATTATCGCCGAATGTGAAAAACTCGGTGACTATGTAGTAAATGTAGTAGAAGCGAGCAGTGACGTAAAAGAAAAGAAAGCGTCTTGAGAAAAGTGATGAACGATGAACGATAAAGCGTGTAATTGAGAGTGCTCATCACTTATCGTTCATCGTTAATGAATCGTTTAGCCATTATACGGTTCGAAATCTTCTTTTCCAACTCCACACAGAGGGCATACCCAATCATCAGGAATATCTTCAAACTGTGTTCCGGGTTCGATTCCGCCTTCCGGATCACCTATCTCCGGATCGTAAATGAAATCACAAACGGTGCAAATGTACTTCATGTCGTCTCTTTTTTTAAGTTTATGCAAATATAACAAAAGTATCGGACGTATTGTTCATTTATTTTTTCTTTTTTCATTAATAAAGCACTACCTTTGTCTGTAGCAACAAAACATTAATCAAGGAATTATAAACTATGATGTGGCAGATTGTATTATCACTGGTATGTGTGGCTTTTTTAGGAGCTATTCTGTGGGAAAAGAGACAAGGTAAGTTAATGCAATCTGCATCGGACCGGAAACTGGAGAATGTAAATTGTCTGTTTGATGCGATTCTGACGCATATTCATGCGTATGTTTTGGTAATCGATTCTGATTTCAAAGTCCTGAAAACTAATTATTATGATTTGACTCATCTCAGTCCGGACGGTAAAGAGAAGCGTGTAGGTGATCTGTTGCAATGCCGGAATGCCTTGTCTGCCAAAGGGGGATGCGGAACCCATGCTTTTTGCCAGGAATGTCCGGTGAGGGGAGCAATAGGAAACGCTTTCCGCCAGAAGAAAGAATTTACTGATTTGCAATCATCACTGAATATTGCCATAGACGAGCATGAATTTGTAAAGTGCGACGTAATGATCTCGGGAGTATTTATGACTCTGGATAGTGAAGAGCGCATGGTGCTGACGGTGCATGACATTACTTCGATTAAACAAACGGAAGAGGCGTTGGCCGAAGCGAAGGAAAAAGCGGAAAATGCAGATCGTTCCAAGTCCGCTTTTCTAGCCAATATGAGTCATGAAATCCGTACGCCACTGAATGCCATCGTCGGCTTTTCCGAACTGCTGGCAGCGGCCAATACAGAAGAAGAAAAGCAAAAATACCTGGAGATACTCCATACGAACAGCGAATTGCTATTACAGCTGGTTAATGATATTCTTGATTTGTCGAAGATTGAGGCCGGTACATTGGAGTTTGTTTATTCTGATGTCGATATCAACTTGTTACTGAATGATTTGGAACAATTGTTCCGTATGAAGATAGGCTCTAACTCGCCTGTACAGATTATAACAGAGTCCGGGTTGCCCTCGTGTATGGTTCATACGGATCGTAACCGAATTGCTCAGGTTGTGTCCAATTTTGTATCTAATGCAATCAAATTTACTACAGAGGGTAGTATCCGTATCGGATATCAGTCTTCCGAGAATGGACTTCGGTTTTATGTTAGCGATACCGGTTCGGGTATTTCGGCGGATAAATTGGAGGGTGTCTTCGATCGTTTTGTGCGTTTGCAAAGTGATAAAAACGGTAACGGACTCGGACTCTCTATCTGTAAGACGATTGTAAATAAGCTGGGTGGGGAAATCGGAGCCGAATCTGAGGTAGGCAAAGGAAGTACCTTTTGGTTTACATTGCCCGAACATTCCGATATTAAACCCAAAGTCATCATTGAGAAAGAGCAGGAAGAATTGCCTTCTGCAGTACGGGTTCCGGTTATCGATGCGGGAAGTGATAAAAAACTGAGCATACTGGTGGCCGAAGATATGGAAGACAATTATCGTCTTTGCGAAGCTATCCTCGCTTCACGTTACGAATTACATTGGGCTCACAATGGTGAAGAGGCCATTTCTCTTTTCCTGAAATTCCAACCGGACATTATCTTGATGGATATCCGTATGCCTGAGGTGAATGGCTACGAGGCTACGGAGGCTATCCGACAGATGTCGGCTACAGTGTCTATCATTGCTCTTACTGCTTTTGCGTATGAAGAAGACCGCCAGAAAATCATGCATAGCGGCTTTACCGATTTCCTGACGAAGCCCATTTCGTCAAAAGTACTGTTGGGAAAACTGGAATCCTTAAAAAAGATTTAAGAAACATCTTATACCGGATTTATGTTGTACTTTTGCAACTTCTAATTTAATGTATGTATCTGCATGACTGCAAAGAACGACGATTATTTTCATTTGGGCCTGACTGATCAAGAAGTTCTCCAAAGCCGGGAGAAATATGGTGCCAACCTACTGACGCCTCCTAAGCGTCCTTCGCTCCTGAAGCTTTATTTGGAAAAATTTGAAGATCCTGTTGTACGTGTGCTGCTTATTGCAGCTGTATTCTCTCTTATCATTTCCGTTATCGAGAATGAGTATGCCGAAACGATCGGTATTATAGCCGCTATCCTGTTGGCAACCGGTATCGGTTTCTATTTCGAATACGATGCCAATAAGAAATTCGATTTACTGAATGCCGTTAATGAAGAGACTTTAGTAAAGGTGATTCGTAACGGGCGTATTCAGGAGATTCCGCGTAAAGATGTGGTAGTAGGTGACATTGTGGTATTGGAGACCGGTGAAGAGATTCCCGCAGATGGCGAACTGATAGAAGCTATTTCTTTGCAGGTGAACGAATCGAACCTGACCGGGGAACCGGTGATTAATAAAACAATAATCGAAGCCGATTTTGATGAAGAAGCTACGTATGCTTCCAATCTGGTGATGCGCGGTACAACTGTGGTCGATGGTCATGGATCGATGAAGGTACTTCGTGTGGGAGATGCTACGGAGATTGGGAAAGTGGCACGTCAGAGTACGGAACAAACTACGGAGCCTACACCATTGAATATCCAGCTGACCAAATTGGCCAACCTGATCGGTAAGATCGGTTTTACCGTAGCCGGACTTGCTTTCCTTATTTTCTTTATAAAAGACGTTGTACTGTATTTCGATTTTGGGGCTCTGAACGGTTGGCATGACTGGTTGCCGGTGTTGGAGCGTACATTGAAATATTTCATGATGGCGGTTACCCTGATCGTGGTTGCCGTTCCCGAGGGATTGCCTATGAGTGTGACACTCAGCCTGGCACTGAATATGCGCCGTATGCTTGCCACTAACAATTTGGTGCGTAAGATGCACGCTTGCGAAACAATGGGGGCGATTACCGTGATTTGTACAGACAAGACCGGTACGTTGACACAAAATCTGATGCAGGTGCACGAGCCCAATTTCTATGGTTTGAAAGATGGTGGGAAACTGACAGATGACGATATCAGCAGACTGATTGCGGAAGGGATTAGTGCTAACTCCACTGCTTTTCTTGAAGAAACGGGAAAGGGTGAGAAGCCGAAAGGAGTAGGTAATCCTACGGAAGTTGCCTTGTTGCTGTGGCTGAATAGCCAGAAACGTAACTATCTTGAACTCAGAGAAGGAGCATGGGTGCTCGACCAATTGACGTTCTCGACTGAACGTAAGTTTATGGCTACTTTGGTGAAGTCGCCGTTGATAGGCAAAAAGGTATTATATATAAAAGGTGCGCCCGAAATCGTGCTTGGCAAATGTAAGGAGGTGATTCTCGATGGCCGTCGTGTGGATAGTGTGGAATATCGTTCGACTGTCGAAGCACAATTACTGGGTTATCAGAATATGGCTATGCGTACACTTGGTTTTGCATTCCGTTTGGTGGAAGATAACGAACCGGATGACTGTGTGGCACTTGTTTCAGAAAATAATCTTAATTTCCTTGGAGTCGTTGCCATTTCCGATCCTATACGTCCCGATGTGCCTGCGGCAGTAGCTAAATGCCAGTCGGCAGGTATCGGTATCAAGATTGTGACCGGGGATACTCCGGGCACCGCAACTGAGATTGCGCGTCAGATCGGGCTGTGGAAACCGGAAGATACGGAACGCAATCGCATTACCGGAGTTGCTTTTGCCGAATTGAGTGATGAAGAAGCATTGGATAGAGTGATGGACTTGAAAATTATGTCGCGTGCCCGTCCTACCGACAAACAGCGTCTGGTACAATTGCTGCAGCAGAAAGGAGCCGTTGTGGCTGTGACCGGAGACGGAACGAACGATGCGCCGGCGCTCAATCATGCACAGGTAGGGCTTTCGATGGGTACCGGAACTTCAGTTGCCAAAGAGGCCAGTGACATCACTTTGCTGGACGACTCTTTCAACAGTATCGGGACTGCTGTGATGTGGGGGCGGTCACTTTATAAGAATATCCAGCGTTTCATCGTATTTCAGCTGACCATTAACTTTGTGGCACTTCTCATCGTATTGCTCGGTTCTATTGTGGGAACAGAACTACCGTTGACTGTGACCCAAATGTTATGGGTAAATCTCATCATGGATACATTTGCCGCTTTAGCTTTGGCTTCTATTCCGCCAAGTGAGAGTGTTATGAACGATAAACCGCGTCGCAGTACTGATTTTATTATTAGTAAAGCGATGCAACATAATATATTCGGTGTCGGTACACTCTTTCTGGTAGTACTGATGGCGATGATATACTACTTTACAAATGCCGACGGTGGAATGACGGTACAGCGGTTGACCATTTTTTTCACCTTCTTTGTAATGCTTCAGTTTTGGAATCTGTTCAACGCCCGTGTGTTTGGCACTACCGATTCAGCATTCAAGGGTCTTACGAAGTCGTACGGAATGGAATTGATTGTACTGGCCATCCTGGGTGGGCAGTTTCTTATAGTGCAGTTCGGTGGAGCTGTATTCCGTACAGAACCGCTCGACTGGCAAACATGGCTTATCATCATCGGTTCTTCTTCTCTCGTCTTGTGGATTGGAGAATTGATTCGCTTGGTCAAACGTTTAACTCAGAAATGAAAATGAAAGCTATTTATCACAGTGGACGCAAAGAAAGTGTCTTTTATGAACAGGATATAAAAACTCCGTTTCCTTTGCGTGCTCTGTCGTGTATAAGCTTTCAAAAACAGAATAGAGATGAAAAGAAAAGGAATTAAAAACCTTATTTTTGATTTTGGTGGTGTATTGATTAATCTCGACCGTCAGCGTTGTATAGAAAACTTCCGGAAGTTGGGATTAGAGAAGGTGGACGAATTGTTAGGCATGTATTCTCAGCAGGGAATCTTTATGCAACATGAGAAAGGGTTGATCTCGTCAGCCCAGTTTCGTGATAGTATCCGCGGGCAGATAACTCAGGAGGTGACGGATGAGCAAATTGATGCTGCTTGGAATAGTTTCTTGGTGGATATCCCACGTTTTAAGCTTGATATGTTATTGAAACTCCGCGAGAAATATGTGGTCTATCTGCTGAGCAATACCAACGAGATACATTGGAAGTGGGCATGTGAGCATGCGTTTCCGTATCGGGGCTTCCGTGTAGAAGACTATTTTGAAAAGATGTACCTCTCGTATGAAATGAAAATGGTAAAGCCCGCTGAAGAGATTTTCCGGGGAGTGCTTGATGATGCAAACCTCGATCCGCGCGAAACTTTTTTCATAGATGACTCCGAAGCCAACTGCCAGGGTGCCCAGGCATTGGGCATCTCTACCTATACAGTGAAACCCGGTGAAGACTGGAGACCGCTTTTTGCCGAGAATTAAAATAAATAGGAGAAACAGCATGCAGATAATCCGTAATATACCGGGAGTTCTACCCGAACCATGTGTTGCCACCATCGGTTTCTTCGATGGAGTACATATGGGGCATCGCTTTCTGATAGAACAAGTCAGAGAGTTGGCTGCGGCTCGTGGATTGCGTTCTGCACTGATTACTTTTCCCATTCATCCTCGTAAGGTGATGAATGCAGACTATCGTCCGGAGTTATTGACCACTTCGGAAGAGAAACTGGCGCTGCTTGAAGGAACGGGCGTGGATTATTGCTTTATGCTTGATTTTACACGTGAAGTATCACATCTGACTGCCCATGAATTTATGTCCGATATCCTGAGAGACCGTTATCGGGTGCAGACACTTGTCATCGGATATGACCACCGCTTCGGACACAATCGTAGTGAAGGCTTTGAGGATTATTGCCGTTATGGCTCTGAAATGGGAATAGAGGTGATTCGTGCTCGTGCCTGTGTGTGTGATGATCTCCATATAAGCTCTTCTGTCATTCGTAAGATGTTGCATCAGGGCGAAGTAGATTGGGCTGCACGTTGTCTGGGTTACGACTATTTTCTGGATGGTACGGTGGTGAGCGGTTATCAGGTAGGAAGGAAAATCGGATTCCCTACGGCCAATCTCAGTGTAGACGATCCTGATAAGTTGGTTCCTGCCGATGGTGTCTATGCAGTTCATGTCACGTTCGACGGGCATACTTATAATGGTATGCTCAATATCGGTACTCGTCCCACGATAGGGAATGGCCCCGAACGTTCGATAGAAGTGAATATCCTCCATTTTCATTCCGATATTTACGATAAATTTATCCGCCTCTCTTTTGTAAAATATCTCCGTCCGGAGCTGAAGTTCGATGGGATTGAAGGATTGATAGCGCAGCTTCATCAGGATGCAGCCGATGTGGAAGCGCTTTTGGGGAAAATACAAAATGTCAATTGACATTTTGTATTTTTTGTTTGCCACTGAGTGAGTTATATTCGGCCCGTTATCTTCCGGCTCTTAAATAGGAGCTTATTTTGTGAATTCGGTTTTTCAGATAGTCATCCTGATTGCGGATAATACATGTCTCTTGTTCTGTTTTGAGCCTGTTCAGTGTTCTTTAATTTGCAGAATATTCTGTTTTAAGGTGCAAATCGTTATTCTCTCCCTGATCATTCTATGCGTGCTGAAAAATGATTGCAGGCATGCAAATGTCCTCTTTTGTCTCTCTTCCGGCTTCATGCAGGTGAAGTTTTGAACTAATGAAGCTTTTGTTTTAACCCAATGATGTCTTTCTTTTAATGGTATGTGACCTCTCTTCTAAAGATATCATGCATATTTATTGGAAATCTTCGGTCGATGTTGCATCTTATTGCATGTTATATGCGTCTTGTATGCATTTTCTTCTTCCTGTTTGATGATTTGTGTTTTAGTGCGTGTCAGTAGATTAGGATGAATAGTGTCAGAGTGACGTCTAAAGGTGTAATACGCTATCAAATGGATATACTCT
>CXUA01000170.1_pt1 | contig 12228 bp, 5 predicted proteins | sample 941471 | NCBI WGS metagenome assembly CXUA01 (sample SAMEA3493468, study PRJEB9703) | human gut metagenome | biome: ENVO:mammalia-associated habitat; material: ENVO:feces | place: Bangladesh | collected 2010-01-06
TACTGTTGACCAAACTTTTATCCGACTTACCAAAGGAGAGTACTGCAAGTGTGTCTGTAGCTATATCTTGTGTAGCTGAGGCTATCAATGATAGAAATACTAATCCAATGATAAGGTAAAGATCTGTTTGGATATCGAGCAGGCCTACCAGCAGGATCAGTAATGCATATACGATTTCGGATGTAATGATACAGCGTTTATAGTCTTTTAGGGTGATACAATGCCGGTCGACAAGCGGTGCCCAAAGAAACTTCAATATCCAGGGGAGTTTGATGAGTTGTAATAAGGCGATGGAAGAAAGAGAGTAATCGGCTTGCCTCATTAGTACTTGTATGGCTGTAGAGAAGAAACTCATCGGGATGGCTTGTGCAATGTATAGGCAGAAAAATGTACTGAGGTTCAGTGTTTTCCGGGAAAGCGGTGAAGGCTTGTTTATACGCATGTGATTCATATCGTTTGGTTAGAGACTGATGCTGACTGATGTACCTAAGGTAATGGGTTTTCCCTTTTGAGCATAGGCTTTACTGGTTACGAAGTAGTAGCTCAGGTAGTCGGTATTTGTGAGATTCTTGCTCCAGGCTTCCCATGTAAAGCATCCTTTGTTTATGCTAATTCTTAGATTGACCAATGCATACGGGCTTTGTTTGGCTTGGTTATCTTCATACCAATAAATGGGACCTGTTACCGATACGCCGGCGTTGAGGGTAAGGCGGTCGATCCAGGAACAGATGTCATAAAATGAATATCCGGTTGTCAAAGAGAAAGTGTGGCGGGGAACCATAGGCAGATAGTTACCTCCATAATCTTTTAGGATACCACGTTCTTCTTTTTGATAGTGAACAAATCGTGCATCTGTATATCCATAATTCATATACATCACCCATGATTTCGTCGGACGAGCTTGAAAACTGGCTTCGATGCCTTTATTACGAGAGCGACCGGCATTTCGGATTACGTTACCTACGGTTGGAATAGTATTGGTTATCTGCTGATTGCGCCAATCTATATAGAACAGGCTCAAATCAGCTGATAGCCGATTGTTCAGGAATGATAGTTTGGTACCTATTTCGTAATTCCAGTTATATTCGGGGGAATAAAGGTAGTCGTCATTGTTGAGGAAAGAGACATTGAATCCTCCGGCTTTATATCCTTTGGATACGGAGGCATAGAACAATTGATTGTGAGAAGAAAGGTACTGCATACTGAACCTAGGAGTAAACTGCCCGAAGTGAAGCGATCGGTTGAATTGTTCAAGCGATTTTGTTTCCCCATTTCCATTTAATGGCTGCTGTACTTTGGAAAAATCGCATCGGGCGTGTTCATAATCGTAACGTAACCCTACAGAACAAGACAGTCCTTGCAACAGATCGAGTGTAGATTGATGATAAAATGCGATCCCTTGTGTGGGAATTCCACTATTAGTAAGGTGTCGGGTGGTATCTGTAAAACGACTAAGGTCAACTTTCCTGTTTATGGTCTGTCGGAAAACAAACGCACCCGTTATCCAATGATAGCGGCTCTTATTGACCGATTTAACCGTAAATTCCTGGCAATACATATGTTGCCGTATCTTATTTTGACCATAGAATATATTGCGAGGCGAGAAATCTTGATCGATTCCCATCTTGTCCTGTATATATTGATAGGATGTTTGGCTGTTGAAGCTGATATGGGGGCCGTTATACCGTATGTTGATTCCGGAGGTTAGCAGATTTCGTCGGTATAATCCTTCATTGTTGTAGTTTACGGCTTCTGTTGTTCCCTTGTCGGCATTATACAATCCGTATGGATATCCTCCTTGATTGGAATATTCGTAGGAGGTTATGAAGCGGGTAGTCCAATGGGCTGCGGGTTTCCATGTGAGCCCGATTCGTCCGGCTCCGTTATCAAGTTTATCTGCCTTTTTATGGGTATGCAAATTGGTAAAAAAGCCATCATTGTGATGATAATTACCGCTAAAGGATAAACCTAACTGCTCGTTCACCTTTGTATAGTTCGAAGCTATTAATCGCATATCATTGTAACTGCCATATCCCAACCGGAAATACGTACCTTGATAATCGAGGGGCGAATGGGTATATACATTGATGGTTCCACCAATAGAATTACGTCCGTAGAGTGTGCCTTGCGGTCCGCGAAGTACTTCTATACTACTTATATCCGACAAGTCAATATCGAAAGCGGACGTTTCAAAATAGGGAATGCCATCTACGTAAAAGCCTACTGATGGAGCATCCTTTTTGGCTCCTATCCCCCGAATATAAACCGGAGAATTCTGCTTGGACCCATAATCGGGCATATAGAAATTAGGAAGTAAGGAACTTAAGTCTTTAGCTCCCGATATTTCATTCTCTTTCAGGAAGCGATTATCTAAGGTAGAGATAGAAAGTGGCTCACGATTAGGTGTGTTTTGTTTAAAAGCTACTATTGTAACTTCATCCAGATCGATACGCTTAACCTGTATTGTATCGGGCTCATTGGCCGAGACTATCGTAGAGAAAGGTAGGAGGAAAAATAATCTTTTTATCATATTTTAGGGTTTGCGGCAAAGGTAGGGCATGTCCCTAAAGTTGGCAATCCTCATTTCTTAGGATTTTATCTGCCAGGCTTGGCTTCTTGGGTATTAACGTTCGGGACTGACGTGCATATACAGTTTTTGTCGTTTCGTGGTAAGTAGAGGTTGGTAACTGATTTATACTGTTCTTTTGCGGAGTCTTTTATTTGACTTTTTTCGAAGCGGTTTGTGTCTATTTGATATGTAACCGGCTGCAGGGACTCGTATTCTGAAATTGTCTGATACATATAAATAGTATTCTTCTTTATGTAAATATATGTGTTTGTGGGGCATTACCTTTGCATCGAAAAGTACGTACTTGTCAAACGCAGTTCTGAATATGATTTTTTTTGGACTTATAGATGTGTTCTAGACTGTTGTTTGTATAATTCTTTTGTGTAATTTATTGATATAACAAAATGAACAATGCTAAATTATTACATTTAATGGTTTACATCTTAACCATTATTTTAGGGCAGTCTTGTACAGAAGTGGATATTACGATGCCCAAAGGACCGAAAGGTGATAGAGGAATGTCAGCTTATGAATTTTGGAAAGAGAATGTAGAGAATGGAGTGATTTCTTGGCCTAAGAAAGAGACTGAAATAACTGATTTTTTTAAGTATTTAAAAGGTAAGGACGGTCTGGATGGAAAAAGTGCTTTTGAACTGTGGAAGGAAGAAGTAGCTACTGGTGCTCTGGATAATCCTCACCGCCCGGGAAGTATGTGGCCTGTATCCCAGAATAATCTTAGAGATTTTTGGTATTATCTGACAGGAGCGAGTGGCGAGAATGGGCAAACACCTCATATTGGTAATAATATGAATTGGTGGATTGGCAATAAGGATACCGGAATACGTGCTCAGGGTAGGGATGGACAGAATGGAGAAGATGCTGTTCCACCGGTAGTTACGATCGGGGATAATGGTAATTGGTTGATTGATGGAGTAGATACAGGAAAACCTTCCAGAGGTGAAGAAGGAGTTGCAGGAACAACACCTACTGTTACAATTGGAGAAAATGGAAATTGGGTAATCAATGGAAAAGATACCGGAAAGGCTGCGATAGGTAAAGATGGAAGATCGCCAGAGGTAATAATCGGTACCAATGGGAACTGGTATATTAATGGGAAAGATACCGGTATTCGTGCATATGGTAAAGATGGTGCCAATGGTAAGGATGGCATTAACGGTAAGGATGGTGCCAATGGAAAGGATGGTGCCAACGGAAAAGATGGTATTAACGGTAAGGACGGGGCTGCTGGAAAAGACGGCGCTAACGGTAAAGATGGTGCTAATGGGAAAAGTGCCTATGAATTGTGGGTAGAGAGTGTTGAGGCGGGTTGTAACAATACTGGCCCTAAAGTGAAAAATCCTCATAATCCGTCTTTGGATTGGGATTGTGGTAAAACAACTTTAAGTGATTTTTGGGAGTTTTTGAGAGGTGCGGATGGTAAAGATGGTGCGGACGGTAAGGATGGAAAACCCGGTGTTCCGGGAAAACCGGGTGCTGAAGTTACTATTATCAAAGGAGTACCTAACGTGATTGCACTTTATTCACAACAAGAATTTGGAGAGTATGTTCGTACAACCGATGGAGGAGTAGCTTATCGTGTGTATGACGAATCTGGCAATAAGGCTCCGAAGGCTGTGGTTAAGGGAATTCCCGGTTTGGATCCGGCTAAAACTTATACAGCTAATGAAGAGGGAGAATTTATTATTCCGAAAGAAGATCTTCCTCAAATTGACGATATAGATGCCCGATGGGGGAAAGTTAAGGAGGTGACTATTAATAAGGTGACAAAGGAATCTGCAGAAAATACTTATGTCCCCAACAGAATGCAGATTAGAATGATTTATATTGCCACGTCCCCATATCTTGATTATGAACATAACCTACAGTTTAGAGTGGAAAGAAAGACGGATCCTAGTGCGGAATGGAAAACATTGCCCAGCTATTTGCCTAATGTCAATGCCGGATTTACGGCATATCAGGTTACAAATCCGGAAGACCCGACATCTCTTGATAAAACGAAAAAGATAGAAAGTACTACACCTAATATGAGTAGTACATCAATGTCTATTAATCCTAATCGATATGTTAAAGAGAATCCTGCCGGCATAAAAAATGGAATAACTGATTTTTGGGATGGAAAAGACAACTATTTCTCGATAGTAAAAGATACTCCTTATTACGGAGAGACGGTTTATTGGAATGGAGTATGTAAGATGGCACCTTATCAGATACCTCCTACACTTAAAACTCTAGCCTTAACAAAGGCATCTGTTGAAAGTGGAGATGATGTATTCTTGAATAAAGCCCAGGGGGAATTTGACTTTTCGACTATTGATTTTAATATCATATGTAAACGTGAATTGGTAAAAACAGTAAAACCGAACGGCATAGATTACATTGAACCTGAATTTTATGCTCCGGAAGAGGCGAAGGAACTTCTACTCTGTTATGTTAAGTTTACTTATACCTCTCCATTGGGGGTACAAACAGCCACAAGCGAACTTAATAAGTCGAGTTACAAGAAACCTGAGTATGCTGCCCTTAGCCCGTACTTGGGAGCTACAATCTATTCGGTAGGAGCGAGTAGCGCTTTTATCTACTCTAACAATGTGTCTTTAGGAGTTCTCAAGAAGAAAGCAGATAACGGTACGTATTATGTTGAGAATACATATAAAGATATGCCTGAAATTAGTGTAACCTATAAAGAAAAATAGAATAATATGAATTTCAATGAAATAAAAAATAGACTTCTTATAGGAGCATTGGCCATCACTGTTTTTCCCTTTTATGTTCATGCTCAAAACGATAAGATGGAAGGACAAACAGCACATAGAACCAAAGCCTGGGAAATAGGGGTAGGTGGAGCTCTTATCAACTGGGACAGAGTGACTTTCTCGGATTTTCGTCAGGTCGATGGGAACTATCTGTATCGAATGAATATCGATCATCTTTTTGGCGGTATCCAACTCTATGCAGCTCGTGAATTGAATCCTTGGTTTTATCTTGATTTGCAGGGGACATTGGGACTGGCAAGAAAACAAGTTGAAACAGGCGGGCGTAAGTTTGATTTCATGTATATGGCCGGTCCGGGACTTCAATTCCGGTTAACCCCATTGTTTAAATCAAAATATGTAGAACCTTATTTACGCGTAGGTGTTAACTACCTCCATCATGATTTTTATGCAATTAATGCAGGAAAGTTTGAAAATGATCCTATAGGAGAAGCAGAATGGACATCATCCAATCCTTGGAACAAAGAGAAAATAGGATCTAAACAATCCTATTTCCCCTTATCCTTCGGAGCCGGAGTACAAGCTTGGCTTAACGATCATTGGGGAGTAGGATTACAGGGAGAATACATCATGCCTGTCGATAAAAAACAAACGCGTTTTGTTCAGGCTTCGATGCGTATTATGTTCCGTTTGGGTGGAAGTACAAAACGTCCTATGCCGGTTGTGCAATATATAGACCGTCCGGTTGATAGGATTGTAGAACGAATTGTTGAAAAGAGAATTGAAGTGCCGGCTGTGGTGGAAAGTCATGTTTGTGATTTATTCGATAACATTCATTTTGCGTTTGATAAGGATGTGATTACTTCCGAATCTGAAATCACTTTGGATAAGATTGCAGATCTGTTGAAAAGTTATCCGGATAACAATTTCTTGATAACCGGGTATACAGATGCAAGAGGAAGCGACAATTATAACATAGATTTGTCGAAACGCCGCGCTAAAGCTGTGTATAGTGCATTGCTGAAACGACAAGTACCTCAACATATGTTGAAATGGCGCGGAGTCGGATATCATGCTAGTTCAGTGCCGGCTTCAGGTCCGGATAAAGTCAGGATGGGTGATCGAAAGGTGTCTATTGAGAGAGTGACGAATTCAGATTATTGGGGTTGGTTAACGAATGAAGAATAATGTATTACATTAATTTTGTATAAAACATAAAGGCGGCAAGAACAATTCTGTTTTTGTTGCCTTTTTTGTTCCGTTGTTTTGATATAGAATGAAATGATTTGAAGAAATAATAGAATGTTGAAGGATTAATCATCATCTGGCCTAAAACTAACTAGCTTTTAGAACTTTATGAAAAAGAAATGCTAAAGAAGATTATCTTATGAATAATTATAGACATAATTGGCGAATTTATGTAAAAGGTTATTGTATGATAAGTAACCTCTAATAGCTTAATTTTATATATTAAATAAAATGATGTTATGAAATTACTTTATTTTAAAGAACATCTGTCATACATAAACTATCAAATAAATGTTAATACAGGTTTCGTTTATTATAATTTAGAGAAAGATAGTGTAAGTAAAATAGATAATAGTGCTTCTCCTTGTATTCTTTTCCTTCTTGATGGAGAGGTGTCTATTGATAGTGGTGAGTATCAGAATGTACATATTGAGAAAGATAAAATGGTTCTTATTCCGCAACATGTAGATAATAAAATTGAAGTTATATATGATGCAAAATGTCTTTTACTATTTTGGAATAAAGACATAAGGGTGTGTGACAAAGTATATATGAACTCTCTTTCTTCTTATAAGGAAAGAAAAAAAGAGATGTGTGTGCTTCCTATAAGAGATCCTTTGCAAGCTGTTTTAAACTCCGTTGTCGCATATTTATATGCTAAGATGCAGTGTAAACATATGCATCTTATCAAACAACAAGAGGTTTTGTTGGTTTTGAGAGGATATTATACGAAGAAAGAATTATTTACTTTTTTTTCTTCTATATTGGGGAATACAGGGCATTTTGAAGATTTTGTAATGAATAATTATAGGAAAGTAAAGAGTGTAAAGGAATTTGCCGGTTTGTATTGTACTTCTGAGCGCTCTTTTAATCGTAAGTTCCAAAATTGTTTTAAAGAAAGTCCTTATCAGTGGATGCAAAAAAAGAAGGCGGAGTTGATCAGAGAAAAAATAAGTGAGTCGGATACTCCTTTTCAAGAGATCGCAATGGATTTTGATTTCAATTCGCAAGCTCATTTCACTTCCTACTGTAAGAGATTATTTGGAATGACTCCCAGCAAATTGAGAACAGAAAGTAAGAAGGTTGCTCCTGATTTGGAGTACTGATATACGTATTTATAGCGAAGAATCATATAAAGGCCGGATTAGGGGGCTATCCTATTCCGGCTTTTTGTCTTGGCAATGCTTTGTTATACAGTTAATTGGGGCTATTGGGCTTTCGTTGGGAGGCTTGCTAACTCTGATCCTTCATTTTTTTGTTCCATCTGATGATGCTCTTAATTGCTTTGAGTTTTTAGTGCTTGGCATCCATTCGACAATATTAATTCCTGAAAGTAGAAAAGTTTCTGTATAAACAAGAGTGCAGTTAAGAACTTTACTGAGAGAAATGGTACAAGATTTATCTCTGTAGTGAGCCATCCGTCATCCTGTTTTTTTAAGTGATAAAAGCCGTTTTTGAACTGTAAGTTCAATTTTATGTGATCCGGTGCAACATACAAATATTACTTAATTGGCTATTATCCTACTGCCAGCGTAACACTATAAATTGAATGCCATATAATGCTTATACTCTTTATATAAGCAAGTGCTTTTATGCAATATTAATATAACTTTTGATTTATACAAATACCTAAATATAGTGATTGTGGGTTAATTTTAGTGTCTTTATCTTTGCCGCCGTAAATAAACAAACAACTAAACCAGATTTAAGGAATACAGTTTCTATAACCCTAAAAACATTAGAGTTTTGCTTTCCTTTTTTTCCTATCCATGCAGGCACTACAACTTTTCAAAAAGAGTCGATATGGGTGTTAAGTAAGCAGGTAATACCGCTATCCGTAGCTTGATTTCTGTAAAGCGCATCTCTTGTGGAGGTAAATCGAATAGAAGCCCCCTGACAATGTTACAATTATATTAATATGACAAATAGAAAACCTTTATTTATCATCCTCTTTTCTTTGGGATATTCAGGAATATACTCACAGGAACAGCAGGTGAAGAAAGACTCTGTCTACCAATTGCAAGAGATAGTGGTATCGTCCCAACAGATACTTGGGAGTAAGTTTAAAGCAAGAAACCGCACAGGATCGGCATATTATATTTCGCCAGAGGAAATTCGCAGGCTGGGATATACGGATATTAATCGTATGTTGAAGGCCGTTCCCGGAGTTAATATGTATGAAGAAGACGGTTTCGGTCTTCGCCCGAACATTAGTTTGAGAGGAACGAAAGCCGAGCGAAGTGAACGCATCTCGATTATGGAGGACGGTGTACTGGCGGCACCGGCTCCTTATTCCGCTCCGGCAGCTTATTATTTCCCCAATGTAGCCCGGATGGAGGCCATCGAAGTGCTGAAAGGAAGTAGCCAGGTACAATATGGTCCGTTCACTACGGGAGGAGCTATTAATTTGGTATCGACTCCTATTCCGAACTGTTTTTCCGGTAAAGCGAACATTTCTTACGGAAGCAAAAATACGTTTAAATCGCATACATCTGTCGGAAGCAGTTGGAAGCATTTCGGGTATATGGTAGAATATTTGCGTTATCAGTCAGATGGTTTTAAGAAATACGAAGATCATGCTGCCAAAGGATTTAAAAGAAATGATATTATAGCTAAAATAAGGGTCAAAACGGATCATGTAAAAGGAGTGAATCATGCTTTGGAACTGAAATTCGGATACGCAGACGAAAATTCGGATGAAACGTATGTGGGACTCTCTGCAGATGATTTTAAGAAGACTCCTTTTCTCAGGTATCCAGGTTCGCAGATGGATAAACTTAAGACCGATCATCGGCAGTGGGTAGCAACTTATCTGCTGACTTTTTCCAACAAGTCGAAAATAACTACCAACGCCTATTACAACTATTTCCACCGAAATTGGTACAAACTGAATGATGTGCGCGCAGGAATCACTTCAAAAGAGAAGAGATCCATCGCCGATGTACTTGTGGATCCGGAAACGAATATCCGTTACTTCGACATTTTGACGGGGAAAACAGATCGGGAAGAGGAAGCACTGTTGGTAAGAGCCAATAACAGAACTTACCGTTCCAGAGGTATACAAACCAGGGCCGAATACCGTTTCAACCTGAACGAGTTTTTCTTCGATCTGGAGTTCGGACTTCGTTATCATGCCGATGAGGAAGATCGTTTTCAGTGGGATGATTCTTACTCCATGAAAAATAAGAAAATGGTACTGTTTATGGAGGGTATTCATGGTACGAATGCTAACCGTGTTACTTCTGCCAACGCGTTAGCCGGTTACCTGCTTGCTAAATTAAGATATGACGCGTGGACTGTCACTGCCGGGCTGCGATATGAGGATGTAGACTTACTGAAAAAAGACTATACGAAAGAAGATTTGGCACGGTCGGGTAAGGTACGTATTGAAACTCCGAATCATGCGCGTGTACTGATTCCGGGGGTAGGATTACATTATCAATTGATGCCGGCTGCTTCTGTTTTCTTCGGGATTCATAAAGGCTTTGCCCCTCCAAGCGCGGAATTATATCAAAAGCCTGAAAGCAGTGTGAATATGGAACTGGGTACACGTGTTGCTATCGGGAATTTTAGGGCGGAACTAATCGGGTTCTACAATAATTACAGTAATATGCTGGGAAGTGATCTGGCTGCTTCGGGTGGGGCCGGAACACTTGAACAGTTTAATGTAGGGGAGGCCCGGGTAAAAGGTGCGGAGTTTCTGGTACAATATCAGCCTCTTCCGAAGAACTGTAATGTGAGGTTGCCGTTGCAGGTATCCTATACTTATACGGATACTGAAATTAGAAATTCGTTTGAAAGCCATTCATGGGGTAATGTGGTTAGAGGTGATGAAATACCTTATATCTTCAAGCATGCTCTGAACATGCAGTTGGGTATAGAATGTAAATGGTTTTATGCCAATATCGGTGCACGCTATAACAGTGATATGCGTACTTCACCCGGGCAGGGGACGATTGCGGAGAGAGAAAAAGTACCGGCAAACCTTATATTTGATGCTTCGCTCAATGTTTTTGTGAATAAATACTTGACAGTAAGATTAAATGCAATCAACCTGACCAATAGGGTTTACCTTACATCCCGCCATCCTGCGGGTTTGAGAGCGGGACATCCTTTTGGGATCTATGCAGGAGCTAATGTACAGTTCTGACTATAAAATTTAATTGTGATAAACCATAAAACGAAGAAATATAGAGAATAAAACAATGAATACTTCATCAATGATAAGAATAGTAATCAGTAGTTTGCTGATGGCAATTTTTTCTCAGACTTGTCCGGCACAAGTGGCAGTAGAGATAAAAGGTACAGTACGCTCTGTAACCGGAGAAAGTTTGCCGGGAGCTACGGTGATAGTGGAAGGAACTGCACGAGGAGTTATTACAGATGTAGAAGGGAGGTTTACTCTCAAGGCCCGAAAAGGACAGATGCTGAAGGTGAGTTTCGTAGGAATGAAACCTCGTCTGATTAAAGCCTCATCCGGCATTATGAACATCATACTTCAGGATAATGTGCAGGAGATAGAGGGAGTGGTAGTCACCGGCTATCAACAAATTAAAAACAGGGTCTTTACGGGAGCGGCAGCTTCGGTAAAGTTGGATGAAATCAAGTTGAACGGTGTGTCGGATGTGTCGCGCATGCTCGAAGGGCGTATTGCAGGTCTCTCCATACAGAATGTGACAGGTAGCTTTGGTGCCGCGCCCCGGATTAATATCCGGGGTGGTGCTTCCATTATGGGAAATGTACAACCGTTGTGGGTCATAGACGGGGCAGTATACGAGGATCTTGTTTCACTTACACTTGATCAATTGGCTTCCGGTGATGCGGTAACCCTTATCAGTTCGGCTGTTGCCGGACTGAATGCATCTGATATAGAAGATATTCAGGTATTGAAAGACGCCTCGGCAACTTCCATCTATGGTGCCCGGGCATTGAACGGAGTGATCGTAATTACCACCCGGTCCGGTAAAAGAAATGCACCGAACAGATTTTCTTATTCTTATGAGTTAAGTATGCGATCTATTCCTTCTTATACAAATTTCGATTTGCTTAATTCTCAAGAGAGTATGTCTGTTTATCAAGAGATGGGCAGAAAGGGATATTTCTCTTTGCAAAATACGCTATATGGTCGTCGCAGCGGAGTATATTATCAGATGTATAAGGCACTTAATACCATTGATCCGGCTACCGGTCAATATTATCTGGAGAATACGGATGATGTCAAAAGGGCATTCATGCGTGAAAGAGAGTATGCTAACACCAATTGGTTTAAAGAACTGTTTACACATAGGCCTATCCATACACATACTGTGACCTTTTCAGGGGGAGGGGAGAACTCTGCAATGTATGCTTCCATCGGTTTTTATGATGACAGAGGATGGACTCTGGCCGACCATGTTAAAAGAATTACGGCCAACATCAAGAACTCTTTTTACTGGAACGAAGATAAGATAAAGGCTACTATATCCGCACAAGGAAATCTACGTAACCAGAACTCGCCGGGAACAATTCCTCAACGTAGAAATACTGTTATCGGAACATTCGAACGTGATTTCGATATCAATCCTTTTAGTTACGCTTTAAGCACAAGCCGCACTTTACGGCCCCATAATGCGGATGGAAAACGAGAGTTCTATCGGAATAACTGGGCTCCGTTTAACATTCTGAATGAATATGAAAACA
>CXUA01000179.1_pt1 | contig 12037 bp, 10 predicted proteins | sample 941471 | NCBI WGS metagenome assembly CXUA01 (sample SAMEA3493468, study PRJEB9703) | human gut metagenome | biome: ENVO:mammalia-associated habitat; material: ENVO:feces | place: Bangladesh | collected 2010-01-06
TGGTTGCCAGACACCTCTGGTACTGGATGCCGATGCACTAAACATATTGGCCAACCACCGCCACGCACTGACCACATTGCCCAAAGGCTCTATTCTGACTCCCCATCCCAAAGAACTGGAACGCATGGTGGGCAAATGCCAGAACTCATACGAACGACTGATGAAGGCCTGTGAACTGGCCCGAACCGCCAAAGTACATATCATATTAAAAGGAGCCTATTCGGCAATTATCACCCCCTCGGGCAAGTGCTATTTCAACTCTACGGGTAATCCGGGTATGGCAACAGCCGGAAGCGGAGATGTATTGACAGGTGTCGTGCTGGCTTTGCTCGCACAGGGATATCCGGCTGAAGAAGCTGCCAAAATCGGTACTTATGTACATGGTCTGGCAGGTGATTTCGCACGCAAAAAGCAAGGCGTTATCAGCATGACGGCAGGAGACATTATCAGTAATCTGCCATTGGCTTGGCGTCTGGTAAGCGAATAAAAGTTAACAACTTATGATTTTCCAAATAACTTCATTAACTTTGTTTTTTAAACCAGTTAAAATAAACCGGAAATGAAAAAGCTAATTATACTGACAGGGCTGTTACTCTCTACCTCGGCTTATGCCCAGACCGAAGTTACAGCGGGAGTTACCCGGGGAAAAGATTACGGTGTAACCTATGCACTTCCTAAAACAGCAATCAATATTGAAGTCAAAGTCAATAAAGTGACATATACTCCGGGAGAATTCAGCAAGTATGCCGACCGTTATCTCCGGTTGACCGATGTGTCGGGTGAGCCTCAGGAATATTGGGAACTGGTCAGCGTCAAAGCAAAATCTGTTGGTATCCCCGATAGCGAACATACCTATTTTGTCAAGCTGAAAGATAAAACAGTAGCTCCGCTAATAGAATTGACCGAAGATGGTATCGTAAAATCAATCAACGTACCGCTATCTCCTAAAAAATCGGCTCCGATGCAGCCCGCCACGACACAGAAAAAGAAGATAAATCCACGTGATTTTCTGACCGAAGAGATTCTGATGGCAGGTTCTACAGCTAAAATGGCGGAGTTGGTTGCCAAAGAGATTTATAACATTCGTGAAAGTAAAAATGCCCTGGTACGCGGACAGGCAGACAACATGCCCAAAGATGGGGAGCAACTGAAGATTATGCTTGCCAACCTGGAAGAGCAAGAGGCTGCCATGACCGAAATGTTCTCGGGTACCTTGAATAAAGACGAAAAGATATTCAACATCCGCCTCACTCCGGATAAGGAAATGGACAACGAAGTAGCTTTCCGCTTTTCGAAGAAGCTGGGCATAGTTGCCAATAACGATCTTGCAGGAGAGCCGGTTTATATCACGCTGAAGAATCTGAAAACCGTCAACGTACCGGAAGACGATGGCAAAAAGAAGGTGGACGGCATTGCCTATAATGTGCCCGGCAAAGCACAAGTAATACTAACGGAGGGGAAAAAGCAATGGTTTAACGGAGAACTTCCTGTCACACAATTCGGTACCATCGAATATCTGGCTCCGGCGCTTTTCAATAAGAAATCGACTGTTCAGGTTACTTTCAACCCGGATACAGGAGGCTTGATCAAGGTAGATAGAGAAGAAGGAGAATAAAGCATAATCAAAAACTCCGGCCGATCTTAAATGAAGTGCACCCCAAAAGTTCATGTTTAACTTTTAGGGTGCACTTCATTTTTAAATCAGCCGGAGTCTCTTTATTATATTCCGATAGTATATCGTAATGCAATCAGTTCTCAATCACTAATTTCACAAATCCGTCTTTCTGCAACTGAGTGATATAAGCCGTAATACGTGATTCGTAATTTTCTTCATAATTGAAGTGTTCTGCCAGCTCTTCAATAATCCGGCGTACGGTTCTCTTTCCGTCAATCAACTCCCATACGGCAGTGCCATGATCTTCCAGCCGGACATGAATATCCGCAGACATTCCTTTAGGCAACAAGAATCGCCGCATCCACTCGTATTTAAACCGGGGGAAAGCAATGGTAACGGTACCATCGCTTCCCTTTTCGGCCGTAATATTTTCACTACGGAAAGGAATTACATCCAGAAGATTTATTTTCTCTTTCACGTCTGCCATATACTGTTATTTTTTGATATTTGCTTCCTGCAGTCCGTATCCCTTCTTCTTGTCTTCCGCTTTCAACATTAAAGCTACAATCAGAGCCAAAACACCGAAACAAGCAAAGATAGCCATAGGCAAAGTATAGTCATAAGTCTGCGCTCCATCCACAACAGGAGCTTTGCAATAGGTATTCAACACCCATCCGATCAACAGAGGTACCCCCATCAATCCCCAGTTCTGCACCCAGAAAATCAAAGCATAGGCAGTACCCAGTTGTTTCTCCGGAATAATTTTCGGAACAGAAGGCCACATGGCCGAAGGCACCAGTGAAAAAGCAATACCCAGAACAATCATAATCACAGTGGCAAACCACCATACGTTCAGAATGGGAAGCGCAAACAAAGTATGCACACCAATCAGCATGACGGCACCGATAATCATCAACGTCGCTCCCTTACCGATACGATCATAAAGAGTACCAAACAACGGAGTCAGGAAGATGGTACCTATCGGTAGTAATCCCGGAATATTTCCGGCCAGCTTAGGGTCTACGTTATACTTCTGCACCATCAAGTCGGTTGCATATTTAATAAAGGGGAAAACAGCAGAATAGAATAGTACACACAATAAAGCAATCAGCCAGAAGCCTTTATTGGTGACAATCAGCATAACGTCCTTCATACGGAACGGTTCTTCCGGTTCTTCTCCCTGAGCATCTAAAGAAGCGTCAAGTTCCTTATCATAAAAGGTATAAATGAAAAAGGCGATAGTACCGATGCACAGCATGATCAGGCACAACAAAATAGGCATCGGAATATTGGTATGGAAACTGCCGCTTTCATCCGTATAGCCGAAATAATCGGCAATGGGAACGGTAAGCACCATAGCCAAAGTGGTACCGATACGTGCGGTTGCCATCTCAAGTCCCATAGCCAAAGCCATCTCTTTACCTTTAAACCATTTCACGATAATCTTAGAGACGGTGATACCGGCGATCTCTACGCCGACACCAAAGATAGCGTATCCTAAAGCCGCCAGAAAGACCTGAGTCTTGAAACCCATAATCAAAGCTCCCTCAGGAAAAGTAGTAGAGATAGCATAATATTTTAGTCCACAACCCAACACCATCAGTATACAAGCTCCCATACCGGTGAAACGAACTCCCATCTTATCGAGAATAATACCACCGAAAATCAACATGAGTAGGAATACATTGAACCATCCGTAAGCACTGGTAAAGAATCCGTAGTCCAAACTATCCCAGAGAAGCTCTTTCTCGAGCATAGGCTTTAAAGGGGACATTACATCGGTGAGGAAATAGCCGCAAAGCATAGTAAACGCGACCAGAGCGAGCACACTCCAACGAAGTGTTTTGGAGTCACTCAATTTGTTTTTCAATTGTTCTGTCATTGTAATATTTAAACTCAGAAATTAGTAAAAGTGTTATTGCGAACAAAGGTAACTAAATCTGCCTTGTATGCCTAACAAAAAGATGCATTTTACGGCAAAAAATAAGCGAAGCTGCAAGTTTCGGTTTGAAATTGCAGCTTCGCTTATCGTTTCTTAAAAAGAATCTGTTGTTAGTTTGCCGGAGTAGCCGGAGTTTCTGTGGCAGGTGCTTCAACCGGAGCAGCAGCGTCTGTCTTCGGTGCAGTAGTACCTACGGGCAGGTTATAAGGGTTGGTCTGCTCTTCCTGCTGTGCCTGTTCCATAATGACATCTTGTGTTTTAGAAGAAGAAGTCGGAACGACATACGCAGTAGCAATGCTCATCACAACCATAAATGCAGCTAAGCCCCAAGTTGCTTTTTCCAGAAAGTCTGTAGTTTTGCGTACACCCATAATCTGGTTAGATGATGAGAACCCTGAAGCAAGACCACCGCCTTTTGAGTTCTGAATCAACACAATGAAGCACATCAGTATGGCTGCAATAACCATTAAGATAACTAATAATAAGTACATTTTGTTATTTTGATTTAGCGTTAATAATCAATTTCTCTAAAAATCTGATTTGGTCTGCAAAGTAAGCATTTTTTTTTGGATATTTCAAACTTAATTTTTTAATAATTTCAAGTGCCTTGGAATATCGATGCTGTTTGACGTATATTTTGGCCAATGTTTCGGTGAAACAGCTATCATCTTCATCTTCTTCATGATGCGTCTCGCTCTCTTCCTCTTCGGAGATAGCTTTATTTTCATCTGCCGGTTGCAAACGGATGGATGTTTCTTCTTCACTTCTTTCGATAAAGCCGTCAATCAATTCATGACCGCGAAGTTTGGGAGTTTCTTCCAGTTCCGGTGTATCGTCTTCTTGCAGCAAATAGGTGGTATAGTCCGTTGCATAGTCCAGGCTTGTCTGGGCTGAAACCTCTTCGGGCACGGTGGCCAGAAAAGCATCGATCAGGGAAAGCGTACGATCGAGGCTGGGCTCTTCCTCTAAAACTTCTGTTTCGGGAAGTGCGTTCTTTTTCCGAGGTTTCAAAATATATCGTTCACCCTCAATCAGATAAAACAGCTTCCGGCGATCAGCCACATGCAATATGGCTTTACGAAGCTCGGCACCGAAAGAGATATCGTGCAACAAATATAGATTTTTAAGATAGAGTAATCGCAGTGACTGAAAATAAGGATAGCGTGTGACAAGCGTTCGCAACTCGTACAAAGTATCTTTATTCAGCGTTTCCGGATGCTGAATCCATTGTTGTAAGTTAGCAGAAATCATTCTAATTACCAGTTTGCTACCGTTGCGTTAAATATTTGATCTGTAATCTCTTTAGTCATCTCCGCAATCAGTCCGTCCTGAACGGCTGTTAGCAACTCCCTCGAATCATAAACACGGAAAGCCGAGAACTGTTGCTCGAAGTCCTGTTCATGATTCGTATTGTTCACAAAACGAACATTCACTGTGATGGTCAGCTTGGTTTCAGAAGAGTATCCGTCGGCCGAAACAGCCTGGTTATACTGGTTATATCCGGTAATCTCTCCATCAATCTCGAGGTCGGCATTGTTATTCACCAGTTTCAGACGGGTCTGACGAAGGAAAATGTCTTTCAGGTCCTCGTTGAACTTAGTGCCTAACGGTGCATAAACATAGTCCGACTTAATAGGAAAGTCGGCAATAGAGATAGTCTTTACCTTATCGTAATTGATATTACCACCATTAAACTTATAAGAAACAGTACACGAAATTCCTACTACCAGTGTGAAAACCAGCAGTGAAATTCGCATTATCTTTTTATTCCAATCCATATTCTTTTATTTTTCGGTAAAGGGTACGCTCGGATATATTAAGATCCTTTGCCGCGCTTTTTCGCTTGCCATGATGCTTTTCAAGGGCTTTACGTATCATTTCTTTCTCGACTTCGTCCAACGAAAGCGACTCTTCCACATACTCTTCGGTATCTTGTATGTCATCGTCATCGGGACAATTGGGCTTGACCGGATGAATGATGGCAGGCACTGAGGGCGTAGGGGCTACTACCGGAGCCGGCGTATAAAACGTACCGACATTGGAGGTTACCGCTCCGCGCTCGGACATAATTTCGTGTACAAGCTTTTTCAGTTCGGTCACATCTTGTCGCATGTCAAAAAGGACCTGATATAAGATTTCACGTTCACTTTCGAAGCTCTTCCCTGTCTTTACACCAAACAGGGCAGGCAATCGCTGCGTACTCTGGGCAGGCAGATAAGATTGCAAGATAGGGGCATTAATCTCACGATTGGTCTCAATTATAGAGATTTGCTCCGTGATATTCTTCAACTGACGCACATTACCCGGCCAGGAATAAGACAGCAAAACCCGTTTGGCATCTTCGGTCAGCTGTATGGCGGGCATACGATACTTCTCTGCAAAGTCACTTGCAAACTTACGGAACAGTAACAGCACATCTTCTCCACGCTCCCGCAAAGGAGGGATCTGGATGGGCACCGTATTGAGACGATAGTATAAATCCTCACGGAAACGTCCCTCTGCAATGGCCTGGGTCAAATTGACATTGGTAGCAGCCACAATGCGGACATCCGTTTTCTGTACTTTGGAGGAGCCTACTTTTATAAACTCCCCACTCTCGAGTACACGAAGCAAACGTGCCTGCGTGGGCAAAGGCAATTCTCCGACTTCATCCAGAAAAATAGTTCCGCCGTCGGCTTCACCAAAATAGCCCTTTCGCTCACCGATGGCTCCCGTAAAAGCCCCTTTTTCATGACCGAACAGTTCCGAATCGATGGTTCCTTCAGGAATAGCACCACAGTTGACAGCAATATACTGTCCATGCTTTCGGCGACTGTATTGGTGAATGATCTGAGGGAAACTTTCCTTACCGACACCACTCTCTCCGGTTATTAGCACGGACAAATCGGTAGGTGCCACCTGTATGGCAACATCTATCGCACGCGTCAAAGCTTCAGTGTTACCAATAATACCGAACCTTAGTTTTACCTGTTGTATTTCCGCTTTTGTCATATTCGCACTAAACTCCCTTCCTGATTAAATATCATCATCTACTGTATCGAGCTTCAGTTTATCACTGTCGTCTCGTTTCTCGTAATACTGTTTACGTAACGGATTGGCATGTGCTTCCTTCTCACGTTGACGGTTACGGAATACGTCGATCGCTACATAAATAGCCTGACGGAATGAATCTTCGCAAGCAACGCCTTTTCCTGCAATATCATAGGCTGTACCATGCGCGGGAGAAGTGCGTATCACCGGCAAACCCGCCGTGTAGTTCACACCTTCATCCATGGCCAATGCCTTGAAAGGAGCCAATCCCTGATCGTGATACATGGCCAGTACTCCGTCAAAATGGGTGAAATTGCCCGATCCCATAAATCCGTCAGCCGGATAAGGGCCATAGCACAAGATTCCCTTGGCAGCCATTTCCTGAATAGCAGGAGAAATGATTTCCTGTTCTTCCGTACCGAGCAATCCGTCGTCTCCGGCATGCGGATTCAGTGCCAACACTGCGATGCGCGGCGCACCAATCCCGAAATCCTGTTTCAACGACCGGTTGAATATGGCAAGTTTCTCCTGAATCAGTTCCTTGGTTATTGAAGAGGCTATCTCACGAACCGGAATATGTCCTGTTACCAAAGCTACCCGGAAATCCTCTTTCATCAGGATCATCAGTGATTTTGAACCATTCCCCAGACGTTGTTCGATATATTCCGTATGTCCGGGAAAAGCAAATCCTTCGGACTGAATCGTATGCTTATTGATAGGAGCCGTCACTATGACATCGATCAAGCCTTCCCTGAACTCCTCTATCGCCTTCTCAAGTGCTCCCAAAGCTGCTTTACCAGCTTCCGGATCGGGTTTTGAGAACTCTACTTTCACCTCGTCATCCGTACAGTTGACCACGCTCAGGCGATTGTGGGCAGCTTCTGCAGCGGTATTGACAATACTGAAGTTAGTAGGCAAATCGAGCGACTTGCGGTGATATGCAGCCACTTTCGGAGAGCCGTAAATGACCGGTGTACAGAGTTCCAACATGACGGGGTCGGCAAACGTTTTTAAAATGACTTCGTATCCTACCCCATTTATGTCTCCCTGAGTGATGCCAATTTTTATTTTGTTATCTTCCATTTTGTTATTTGTTAGTTTTCTCCTCCTGCTCTATGCCCATCGGAATCTGTTCCTGCGCCTTCTCGGTAGGAAGTTGCAAAGTATACAGAGATGCTTCCAATCGGCGCATCAGGTCACGTTTCATTTTATCGGGTGAGTAAATAAATACTTCTGTAGTGATAATACGGTGGCTGGCTTTATCCAGACGGGTGTGCGAAACAAACGGGCCACCCATGAAATCGCCCTTTATGCGCCACAGTCCGCGTGCTTCCATTGTGTAATCTCCATGAATATCAATCGGACGAACCTCTACGGTAGACGAATCAGTCGCCATGTACATACCCTCTTTGGCACCCGGAATATTAGCCTTCATCACTGAATCGCGCTTATGGATAAAGAACTCTTTCGTAAAGGTATCCTTATCTGTATACGGGTAAGAGTAGATTACAAAGTTCTGGTCTCCGGTAGCGGCATTAGTACCTGCCCAGAAAAAGTCTTCTCCTGTCTTCGAACTGCTCAGTTCGGCCGGAAGCCAGATATCACTGTTGAACATGCTACCTACTTTCGTTGAAATATAGTCATTATGATTTTTCTCTAGGAAAGAGATCTGACGGTTCATTTCGGCACGGGTAAAGAAGTCTATAATCGGCTGTTTGTTCTCTTCGACAAACTTCTCAAACGATGCCTCGTCCGGAGCCTGGATAGTCAAAATCATCTGGGGAGATGCATATACATCCTTGGCATACTTGAATTTAGGTTGGCTATAAATGTCCTGTATATCTACGATAATAATGTTGCGCACCAACTTCAGGATGGCATCAAAATCTTTGGGAGAAGTAGACATGATCCTGAACGAACGTTCCGATTGCGGAAGTCCGGGCACATCTGTATCGAGCACATTGTACAAAGCTCTACCGGCAGGACGCTCCCACACAGGCTTCTCAACCACAACGAGGACTTCATAAGCACGTCCGCTGGAAGTTGGAGTAAACACACTTTTCTTGCCGCTTTTACAAGAAAACAACACTACTGCTACAAGAGCCATACTGAGGTAAAACAGGTACTTTTTCATATGCATCAATTTTAATGTTTTCACAAATCTACGAAATGGTCGTATACTTTCATCCAATGTGCTGATAATTTATATTAATTCTTGTTACTCTCCTCCTGTTTAGCCGTCGATAACATCCCGCAAGCGGCAAAAATATCTTCTCCCCGGGAAGCTCGAATGGTAGTGAACAGTCCATGTGAGGTCAGGTAGTCACGAAATGACGTCATAGTCTCCATACCGGCACCCTCGAGGTCTACCCCAGGAATGGCATGAAACCGGATTAAGTTCACCCGGCAGTCAAGCCCACGCAGCAATTTCAACAGCTCCTTAGCATAAATCAGCGAATCATTGACGCCCTTAAAAACAATGTATTCAAACGAAAGTCTGCGCTGTTTACTAAAATCATAGTTTTTTAACAGATCGACCATTTCTTTAATCGAGAAAGCCCTTTCGGCCGGCATCAGCTCAGAACGTTGTGAAGGAAAAGGAGAATGCAGGCTGATAGCCAGATGACATTCGCTTTCTTCAATAAAGCGTTGAAGCCCTTTCCGCAATCCTACAGACGACAAAGTAATGCGCTTAGGGCTCCATCCGTATCCATACGAAGCGGTCAGGATATGCAGTGCTTTTAATACTTCATCCAAATTATCGAGAGGCTCGCCCATCCCCATCATCACGACATTGGTCAACTTATCCCGCTCCGGCAATGCTGCGATTTGATTCAAGATCTGATTGGCTGTCAGACTTGCGGTAAATCCTTGTTTACCCGTCATGCAGAACTTACAGTTCATTTTACAGCCTACCTGAGAAGACACGCACAATGTCGCCCGATCCTCGTCCGGAATATACACCGCTTCAACAAAATGATTGTCACTCACCTGATAAAGATACTTCACCGTACCATCTACGGAACGCATCTCATCAACAGGCGCGGATATCCCCAAATCATACTCTCCCTTGAGCAACTCTCTATGCTTCAACGACAGATTGGTCATTTCATCAATAGAAGTCACTTTTTTATCGTATAACCAGGAAGCGATCTGTTTGGCTGCAAAAGCAGGCATCCCCAAATCTTTGGTGACAGATTGCAATTCGGTAAGGGTCATTCCTAAAAGCGGATATTTGGGCATATTTACTACAAATATTTATTTATTCATGCAAATGTAAGGAATAAAAGTCGATTTTAAAAAAGAGAAGGGACAAAAGTTAATAGGAAGAGGGAAAGAGATAGCAAAAAGAAAGGCCGTTCCGTGCGGAACAGCCTTTCGTATATTAAAACGACGTTATCTAAAAAACAAATCCGTTTTTAGAAGAACAGGTATCGTTTATCTTTTACATCGCCTTTCAGATAAAGATCGTTCATAAAACGACTTGCCAGACGGGCATGCATGTTTTCCAATGTAGCCTCTTCTGATTGGGCATCGAATGTTTCGTTCAGCTTATCTTTGGCATATACCTGCAACACAAACACACCGCCATTACCCTTGATAGGAGCGCTCAGCTTATTGATATCCGAAACCGAAGCGTATGCGCCTACCAGCGGCTCACTACTACGCAAAGCGGCTACATAAGCAGGCGCTGCAAATGTTACGTGTTTTACAGAATCACTTACTGCATTGGCCATCGATGTGTACTGGGCAATTGTAGTTGCATTGGCAGCCTTCATGTCGGCCATGATCTTCTCAGCTTTCTTATCACGAATGATTTCAGCTCTCAACTGATCCTGAACCTGGGCCAAAGGACGATAACCTTCTTCGATCACGCTAACCAGACCAACAACCAACATGCGGTCGCTTTCGCCACATTCATATAAGCCGGAAACTTCACCCGGTTTTGCAGCAAAGGCCCATTTCAGTGCTTCTTTAGTCCCTCTGATACCACCGATCCCGTGTTCTGAGCTATACAGATCATTTCTTTCGAGCAATTTATAGCCTGATTCTTCAGCATTGGCCGCAACCTTGTCTACTGTCGGGTTAGCTGCAATAAACTGGCTGAATTCATTATAAGCTTTATTATAAGTTTCTTTGCTGAACTCAACCGCACGCTTGATAACGGCAACTTTATATTTATCTTTCACAGCTTTCTTATCAGTCACCTGCAAAATGATATTACCTTGTCCCAATGCTACGTTAGAGAGTTCGTTTACTCCCAGATTGTTGATAGTGCTGATAAATTTCAAGTTATCGCCATCAACCTGTGCATTTTCGTAGTTAGCAGACGAAATCCAGTTGGATTCACCTGTTTGTCCGTACTTCTTAGCCAAAGCTGTAAAGTCGGCTCCACCCTTAATAGCAGTATAGATGCTGTCAGCCAAAGCCTTTGTTTTAGCAGCGTCTTCTGTGTAAACCTGAATCTGACGGAACTGTACAGAATCGGCAGCAGCCACTTTAGACAACACCTTGAACGAATTGATAGTATTGTCGCCTGCATTGTAGTAAGGGCCATATACTTGTCCAATCGAAGCTGAATCCATGCGTGCAACTACATCTGACGGGAAAGCTTTCTTGGTATAGTACAAATCAACATACGGATATTCCGATCCGGTAGAACGGATGAAAGTAGTATAATCACCATTGGCAGTAGCCAGTTGGTTTGTATAATCAGTCACTTCTTGCTGGATAGCAGCTCTGTCTTCTGCACTGGCTGTCACCTGTACATCGATGTATTTGATGTTGCGTGTTTCAACATATTGTTTGAACTGTTCTTTCTTCTTGTTATAGAGATCTTTCAGTTCAGACTCTTTCACTGTAATAGTAGAGTCTACAATAGAAGAATAAGGAACAGCAGCCAACAGAACATCCGACTGGTTTACTCTTGCGTCGAATGCATCCTGTGCCTCAACCGGATTAGAGAAAAGAGCTTTAGTCACCAGTGCCTGGTATTTTTCCGCCAAACGGCTCTGGATCAGTGTCTTTTCTACAAATGACCAAAGTTTGTGCATTCCTTCATAGTATTCCACATATTGAGACGGCATCTTGGTCTTGTCCATTTTAGAGTAGTCAGCCAAGAATTTCTTCAACATATCTTTATCGAAAGCGCCCGTTTGAGGATTGCGGAACGGAGTCTGCTGCAGCAACGGATTCACACCTTCGTTAATGATTGATTGAATTTCAGCCTTCGAAACAGTAATACCGAGCTTCTTCGCTTCTTTTTCAATCAGTTTATTGTTCACATAGCTACGCCATACTTCGTCTTTCACTTGATTGGTCTGTTCATCATTCAATGAACTCATTCCGCTTGAGAACTTGATAACCTCGGTATATTCTTCTACCATGTTCTGGTAGTCCTGAGCAGAAAGAGTTTCTCCATTGACTTCGCCTACATCATGCGATTGGTG
>CXUA01000010.1_pt1 | contig 11868 bp, 8 predicted proteins | sample 941471 | NCBI WGS metagenome assembly CXUA01 (sample SAMEA3493468, study PRJEB9703) | human gut metagenome | biome: ENVO:mammalia-associated habitat; material: ENVO:feces | place: Bangladesh | collected 2010-01-06
ATCTTCCAACAACGTATACAGATGGAGCTTCAGATAAGAAAATAATTTGGAAACATAAAGAAAATGTCGGTCTTTACTGCAACTCAACTCATTGATCCCCTGTATCATTCCGGCAAGATCATCCGTCTCGAGGACTACAGTGGCTTCATTATTAGTTTTATCCTTTCGTTACATCAGCGGGTAACCGGATTGATAGTCTGCCGGTATTTTTGCCGGATGTTACCATTCTTATATTATTTGTTTCCTGCGTTATATCGCCTCTGTACTATTCTGGCTAACCTTGCATCAACAATCACACATCGTATAACTACTATAAATTTAGAATCAAAATGAACAGAGAGAACAAACCTTTATTCCTATATACCTTTATCACCGTCTTTGGTGGATTGATTGTGGGATTAAATATGGCAGGTATTTCCGGAGCCGTTCCTTTTTTACAGGAACAATTCATGTTGGATGATATGGCTTTGGGATTGGTGGTAAGTATTCTGACCGTAGGTTGCCTTTGCGGTGCTTTGCTGGGAGGAGGTTTTAGCGACCGTTATGGCAGACAGAAAGTCATGTTCTCGTCAGCTGTCTTTTTTATTGTTTCTTCTTTGGGCTGCGCATTATCCGGTAATTTGGTTTCACTGCTGGTTTTTCGCCTGATATGCGGGCTGGGTATCGGAGTGATCTCTGCCGTAGCACCTATTTATATATCTGAAATATCTCCTGCCCGGCTGAGGGGAACACTGGTTTCCTACAATCAGTTGGCTATTGTGATAGGAATTCTAATTGCTTACATTGTAGATTATATATTGCTGGACTATGAGCGGAACTGGCGCCTGATGTTGGGATTCCCGTTCTTCTTTAGTGTGGCCTATCTGTTGTTATTGGGTATATTGCCTGAGAGCCCACGTTGGCTTTCGGCTCGTGGAAAAGCAGGTAGAGCCAGGCAGGTGGCCAGTAAACTGAACCTGGAAGCCGGTGAGATGACCGTGTCCGACACAAACACACAAGAAGGTAGAGATAGGATAAAGGTAACTGAATTGTTTAAGGGTAACTTGGCTAAAGTGGTTTTCATAGGTTCTATACTGGCCGCCTTACAGCAAATCACGGGTATTAACGTCATCATCAATTATGCACCTTCCATCTTCGAGATGACAGGTGTTGCCGGGGATATTGCCCTTGTGCAATCTATCCTGGTGGGAGTGGTGAATCTGCTGTTTACCCTGATTGCTGTGTGGCTGGTCGATAAAGTAGGGCGTAAGATTCTGCTTCTTTGCGGAAGTCTGGGGATGGGCATCTCATTGCTGTACCTGGTTTACACTTTCGTAGTTCCGGCAGCCAATGGTATCGGTGCCTTAATAGCCGTGTTATGCTATATCGGATTCTTTGCCGCTTCACTGGCACCTTTGATGTGGGTGGTGACTTCCGAGATTTACCCTTCTCGTATTCGTGGAACAGCTATGTCACTCTCCACCGGAATCAGCTGGTTATGTACTTTTCTCACCGTTCAGTTTTTCCCCTGGATACTGAATAACCTGGGCGGATCGGTTGCTTTCGGAATCTTTGCCGTTTTCAGCATTGCAGCATTCGCATTCATTTTGTTTTGTGTGCCCGAGACCAAGGGCAAGTCACTGGAGGCAATAGAAAAAGAGCTGGGAGTGGATAAAGAGGCTGAGGAGAATGTGAAAGAAGAACATGCTTTCTCGAAAATATAATAAACACAAAATTGGATATAAGTATGAAACAAAGTAAAAGAAATGTATGGTGGTCCGTCTGTGCAGGACTTTTGTTCTGCTCGTGGGGATGTAGTTCCCGGGTGTCGGATAAGCCGGTAACGCTGGAAACGTTGTTGGACGAAATGGTATCGGTGGAGGAACAGGCGCTGTATCCGGTTCCCTCTTATACCTGTCGTCAGGAAAGTAGCTACGACCGTGCATCAGTATCACCCGATTCTGCCGGTTGGTTTGCCAATAGTGACGGGTTTGGAATCAAACGGGTAGATACGGTGGCAGGCCGCATTGAGAAAGTGATGTTCGACGAAGTCGGACCTGGAGCGATCACTCGTATCTGGATTACTACCATTGACAAGCGGGGTACGTGGCGGTTTTATTTTGATGGTTCTGATCAACCGGGCTGGATCATTCCGGCTTATGACCTGATGCGGATCAATGTACCCGGATTGGGAAAGGGAATGTTACAGGCACACACCAGCTATACGCCCGAAGGTAAAGGAGGAAATACCTTGTTCCTGCCTATCCCTTATGCCCGTGGATGTAAAGTGACATTCGAAGACGAGCCGGGGGTGAATCCGACTCCCAAGTATTATCACATCAACTTCCGTAAATATCCCGAAGGCACACAGGTAGAGACTTTTTCTAAGGAGGTAGTGGAGAGAGCGGCACAGAAGATTGCCGAAGTAGACAACCGTCTTCTTCAGCCGGTAGCCGGCCGTAAAGGTGAGATCCTCCGGGAGGAGAAGAGTATTCTTCCTTCCGATTCATTGGTCATCCCTCTGCCTGCAGGCGAAAATGCGGTATACGAAGTGAAGTTCAATATTCGTACCGATAATCCTGAACAATATGCCCAGTTGATGCGGGAATTGGTGTTCAGTGCCGGGTTTGACGGAAAGCAGACCGTATGGGTACCGTTGAGTGACTTCTCCGGAGGTGGTATGGGTGCCCCCAAGGTAGATAGCTGGTATCTGACATCCGATGGAAAAGGAAATATCTCCAGTCGTTGGTTGATGCCTTACCAAAAAGATGGTGTGCTGAAAGTGCTTAACCTCTCTTCCCGGTCGGTTGCTGCTATAATGGAGGTGAATGTAGCTCCATTAAAGTGGAATAAAGATCGTTCGTTGTATTTCTATGCTTCATGGAGACAGGAAAATGGTATCTATATCCACGATAAACCTGAAGAGGCCGACCAATGTGTAGAATGGAACTTTGCTACCCTGAAAGGTAGAGGTGTCTACAAAGGCGATTTACTTTCACTTTATAATCATGCCCCGTTGTGGTATGGTGAAGGTGATGAAAAGATTTGGGTGGACGACGATACTTTCCCATCACATTTCGGTACAGGCACAGAAGATTACTACAATAGTTCATGGGCACCGGTAGTGCCTTTCTATACTCCATTTGGAGGAGCCCCGAGAGCCGATTTGGAAAGCTCTCACGGTTATAATGCTTTCTATCGCACCCGCCATCTGGATGGTATTCCTTTCAATAAGAGCTTTAAGTTCGATATTGAAATGCTGGGATGGAAACGAGGTGAGGCCGATTATGCCACTACTATTTATTGGTATGGCGATCCGGAGGCACAGGTATTTGGAACTTCAGGTATTGAAGAAGCCCGCCGGCAGTTGCTGCCTGCTGTTGAGGCTTCGGCAGACTGAAAAACATATGATAGTATTATTTAAATTTTTAATTAAATCTAATTGGTGAATATGAAACATGAAAGACCTTGCCTTGTGGCCTCCGGAAGTGACTGGCTGCAAGAAGTGTTGAGAAGGCTTTTGGTCTGGGTGGTTGTCTTGTCCTCGGGGACATTGATGGCATACGCGGGCAATCTGGATATCAGCCAGACGAAAGTCATTACGGGTACGGTGACCGAAAAGGAAACAGGTGATCCGTTAATTGGAGTAAACGTTTCGGTAAAAGGTACTTCGAAGGGTACAATTACAAATTTGAATGGCCAGTATTCGGTCGATGTGAATTCCGATAAAGATATTCTGGTATTCTCGTTTATCGGAAAGGCTACACAGGAGAAAGCAGTGAAAGGATTGAGTCAGATTGATGTGGTGATGGCCGATGATGCCACGATGTTGGGCGAAGTAGTGATCCAGACCGGTTATATGACACAGCGTAAAGCTGATCTTACCGGTTCGGTTGCTATGGCCAACACTTCGGATTTGGCTCAGAATCCTTCGACTAATGCATTGAAGTCTTTACAGGGAAAATTGCCGGGTGTATTTATTACTACAGATGGTAGCCCTGGGGGAAATGCTTCGATACAGATTCGCGGACTTACGTCACTGAATGCGCAGCCTAACCCGCTGATCGTACTTGACGGATTGGCAGGAGACTATAACCTGCGTGATATCAACCCGGCGAATATTGAATCGATTCAGGTGCTGAAAGATGCGGCTTCGGCCAGTATTTATGGTTCGAGAGCTGCCGGTGGTGTGATTATCATCGAAACAAAGAAGGGTAAAAAGGGTGAATCGAAGATTAGTTACGAAGGTCGTGTACAGTTCTCTAAATGGGTTAATAAACCCGACCTGTTGAATACCGATGAGTATGGACGTGCCATCTGGCAAGCGTATGCAAACGACGATAAACTTGGTGAAATCAAGCAAAGCGTCCGTTTCTTCGATTATGACTGGAGTTATGATAGCAACGGTTATCCGGTACTTAATTCCGTGAAACCGGTGGAATGGCTGAATACAGCTCAGACGATGCGCTCAGCCGATACTAACTGGATCGATGAAATATCTCGTACCGGAGTATCGCAGAACCATCAGATTTCAGTATCGAGTGGTACTGATAAATCACGTACTTTCTTCAACCTGGGTTATGAAAACACAGAAGGTATTCAGATTGAAACTTTCTGGAAAAAATATTCGGCTCGTTTGAACTCGGAGTATGACTTATTGAATGGTCGTTTGAAAGTAGGTGAAAACCTGGAGTTGAACTATATGAATTATCGTGAAGCCAACCATACACAGCTTGCTGCAAATGAACCCCCTATCATTCCTGTATATACCGAAACCGGTGGTTGGGGTGGTGCTTCTCTCGATGTGGGTATGGATGACTATCGTAATCCGGTGAAAGACCTTATCCTGGGGAAAGACAATGTCAATAAGTTCCTGAAGGTAATTGGTAATACGTATGCCGATTTGATGATTATCAAAGGTTTGAACCTGAGAACATCATTCGGTGTAGATTATCGTGGTTCATATTATCGTGCAGTCGATAAAAAATGGAGTGAAGCAGACGGTTCGGGCCGTGATGAAAAGTTCAACTATGTCCGCAACGATCAGACTCATTTCCTGGAATACCAGTGGACCAACCAGATCAACTATAACGGGCAATTCGGAAAACACTCGATAGGAGCTGTAGTCGGAATGGAATTTACGAAAGCTGAAAGTGAAGCATTCTATGCACGTAAAGACGGTTTGACTCTGGAAGACAGAGACTATGCTTTTTTAAGTTCGGCTACCGGTGACAAGATTACGGAGGCTACCGGTTCGGGTGATGCTTATGCTCTGTTGTCATACTTCGGTAAGTTCAACTATTCGTATGCTTCCAAATATCTGGCATCGGCAACATTACGTTATGATGGTTCTTCCAAGTTCGGTGCTGATAACCGTTGGGCAGTCTTCCCGTCATTTTCTTTGGGATGGAGAATAAAGAATGAGCCGTTCCTTGAGAATGTAGATTTTCTTTCGGACCTGAAGCTGAGATTCAGTTGGGGACGTAATGGTAACTCGGCCATTCCTAGCGGATACCTGCAAAGTAGTTATGTAGCCGATTATAACGGAACTTCTTATGCTATGAACGGACAGGAAAGCGGTTCTCTACAGTCTGGTTTCCGTAAATATCTCACCGGTAATTCGACATTGAAATGGGAAACTGTAACACAGACCAACTACGGTATCGATTTTGGTTTCTTCAACCAGAGCCTGGTCGGAACAATCGATTACTTTTATAAGAAGACAACCGATATGCTTTATTTGCCCCCTTATATCGGTGCATTCGGTGAAGGTGGAGATACTTATGTGAATGGTCCGAGTATGGAAAACCGTGGAGTTGAAATCTTGCTGACATACCGGAACAGTCTTCCATCGGGATTTAATTATAGCATTACGGGAAACATCGCGACTTTCAAGAATAAGATTACTGAATTGCCGGACAATGTGAGAAGTGTATATGGTGGAAACGGTATGTTGGATGATATCATCGGACGCCCCCGTAACTCTATATACGGATACGTGGCAGACGGAATCTTCAAGACACAGGAAGAGGTGGACAATTCACCGCAGCAGGCAGGAAAAGGTTTGGGACGCATTCGCTATAAAGACCTTGACGGAGACGGACGTATCACTCAGGACTACGACCGTACATGGATTGGTGTCAGTGACCCGGACTTTACTTATGGTTTGAATCTTCAGGCTTCGTATAAGAACGTAGACTTAGCTCTCTTCTTCCAGGGTGTGCATGGCGGAGATGTTTGGGATTCATGGATTGAATACAGTGACTTCTGGAACATTCAGAATGTGAATAATACCAACCACTTGAAAGGTGTATTTAATGCTTGGTCTCCTCAGAATCCGGACTCTAACATTCCGGCTCTGTCTACTCGTAACACCAATGATGAAAAGCGTACGTCTACGTATTTCCTCAAAGACGGTTCGTACTTGAAGTTGAGAACGATAGAGCTGGGATACACTTTCCCGGAAAGTATGGTGAAGAAAGCAATGATCAGCCGCTTGCGTGCCTATGTTTCGGCTAACAATGTATTCACTATCAAGAAATGGTGGGATAGCAATCGTTTCTCAGGTCCCGATCCTGAAATCCGCGACTTTGGCTATGTCATTCCATTTACCGCTACAGTCGGAGTTAATATAACCTTTTAAATAGAAATAGTATGAAAACCTTTTATAGTTTATTTCTGTCATCAGCCCTTTTGCTTTCCTTATTGGTGACGAGCTGTGCCGACCAATTGAATATTAACCCTAAAGGGGTGCTGGCTGATGATTTATTATTAGGAAAGCCCGAACATATTGATGATTTTGTGACTCCGTGCTATTCGCTGATTCCTTATCTGCCCTGGTCGGAAGCTCATGCATGGTGGATGCATGGTTCTATCCGATCGGATGATGCTTACAAAGGCGGATCGGGTGTAAGTGACCAGTCGGCCTGGCACGATATGGAAGTTTTCTCTTCTGTAACTGCCAATGTAGGGAACAATGACGGACCTTGGTTCAAAGGATATGTAGCGATATCCAGATACAACCTAGCACTCTATGCCTTGTCTAAAGTTACTGATGAAAACTATCCGTTGAAAGGTGTACGTACCGGTGAGGTGAAATTCTTGCGCGGAGCTACCTATTTCTTTATGAAGACTCTGTGGAGATACATTCCTTGGGTGGATGAAGAGAACGGAAGAACGGTGGAAGATGTGACTAATATTTCGAACCGCCCCAATGGTACTGATGATACATATTTGTTGGAACACATTGTTGCCGATTTGGAAGAGGCTGTCAGACTGTTGCCTGAAAAACAAGAGGAGATAGGTCGTATCAACAAGAATGCCGCACGTGCAATGGCTGCCAAAGCTTTATTGTTCATGGCGTACAAGCAGGATGCAAGACATCAGGTAGTCGAAGTGGATAAGAAGATTCTGGAACGTGCCTTGGTTTATATCAACGAGATCACTGATCAAGAAGGTGGAAACGTAGGCTTGTGTGAAGATTTTGCCGAAAATTTCTTGCCGGAATATGATAATGCTACCAAAGAAGCAATTTGGGAAATCCAGTATTCTATCAACGACGGAACATCAAGCGGAGGAAATACAAACAATGGTGCAGAATTGAATGCTCCTTCCTGGGAACCTTATTTCCCATGTTGTGACTTCCATAAGATGAGCTTTAATATGGCAAATGCCTTCAGAACCGGTACAGACGGATTGCCTTTGTTCGATACGTTTAACGATGCGGAAATGAAAGGAAGATACAAAGAGTATTTCGATGAAAATAGCTTTGACCCTCGTTTGAGTCATACGGCGGCTATCCCGGGATATCCTTATAAATATAATCCGGATTTGCTGTACGAGGAAAAGGCTTCCAGAAGCCCTGGTGATTATGGTTATTTGAAATCTGTTAAAGAGTTGGTTCCTGCCGGTTGCGATTGTATCATTGTAAACCGTAATTCGATGAATGTGAAGCAAATTCGTTATGCTGAAGTCTTGTTGTGGAAAGCTGAGATCCTGATTCAGTTGGATCGTCACAAAGAAGCTCGTCCTATCATTAATAAGCTGCGCGAACGTGCTAATAACAGTAGAATTCGCTTGTTGATGGCAGATGGTACTCCTTACATGAATTATAAGGTCAGCTTGTATACCGATGAGGCTGCTTGGACCAAAGACTATGCATGGAAAGCATTGATGTTTGAGAATCGTCTTGAAACAGCATGTGAGGGAAGACGCTTCTTCGATCTGCAAAGATGGGGAATCCTGGAGCCTACGATGAATGCTTACTTCCAAAAAGAGAAAACCCGTTTCTCTTGGATGAATAATGCTGTCTTTGTTGCGGGAAGAGATGAATATAAACCTATTCCTCAGCAACAGATGAACTGGGCGAAAGGAAATTATATACAGAATCCGGGTTACTAATAAAAAACAGACGATTATGAAAAGAATATTATACTTTTTTTCTGTGATGCTTTGTATACTTGCCGTCACAGGTTGCCAGGATCGCGATATCATTGATTTTAAAGATGGAGTTTCCTTACCTCCGGTGACCGATTTGAAATCGTCACTGACACCTGATAATGATGCGGTGTTGGAGTGGAAACTACCTTCAGCGATTCCGGAAGAGATACAACGTCCTTTATCCGTTTATGTTCAGGTTTACAAAGGGGCGGTGCTGGAGCATCAGATTTCTTTGGAAGGTGAACCTACTTCGTGGGAATATACACTGAAAGAACCTGAATCCAAATATAGGATTGTGGTTAAGGTCCAGGGGATGTTGAAAGAAAAGCCCTATGGACAATCAGATGAAATATATTCGTTGGGACAAACAGTTTCTATAAATTGATTGAGAGAAAGAGGCAGCGTCGGGACGACGTTGCCTCTCCTCATTTTATGCTTTCTCACACCGGATGATGATTTTTCTTTCATCGTTCAAAGTAGTAGCAAACAGATAGATATCACCTCCGTCGGTTAGTTTCAGTCGTTTCCGTAATTCGGCTACGGATTGTGGAAAATTGCGGGTGGTGATATTCGCTTTATCTAATCCGTTTAAAATATTTTTTAATTCTTTCTTGTTGAGGCCCGAGTAACCGGTTATCCGGAAGATGCGTCCCGGAAACTTTTCTATTCGTTCGTTTGAGGTGTAGAGATGGCTGTTGGCGTGAAGTTTACTCAGATGAAACGAAGAAGCGATGCTGCGGAAAGCACCGGCTTTGAGAATAGAGGCATTGGGTTCATATAGGTAAGTTCCTATTTCGTGGGTGTATGAACACTCGGTGGCTTGTTCTGATTCGCGGGTGAAAACAAAACGTTGTATTTCCTGGTTTGCAAAATTGATGCAGACGATGGGCTGAGACATTGCAGATGGAATCTCCGGAGAATCATCACCGGGCCGGAGTAGTAACAGAAGCTCCTTGCACTCGTTGTTGACTGAGACGATATGGGCTTCGGATACGTGCTGCATATCTCGTATAGCCAAGGAAAGATCGAGCATGGGTGAAAGTTTAATCATTACCTGCTTACCCTTTTCGAGTAGTAACTTTTCCAATGTGGCTACGTTGGGTTCACAGTCGGATATGGCTACTGTTTTTCCACCATGTTCATTGCGGCGTGCCGGGTCCAGGAAAATACAGTCTACAGCCGGCATCTGTTGTAGATATTCCACTCCGTCGCCATTTTGTACCCGAATGTGTTTCAGCCCCAGTAATGGGAAATTGTGCATGGCAAGTTCACAAAGTTCCTCCTGGCGTTCTATGTAGGTGACTGTTTTGAACTGAGTAGCGAGAAAGGCACAATCAATGCCGAATCCGCCGGTCAGATCGACTAACCCTTCTCCATGTACCAGTGAAGCTTTGTAGAGTGCGGTAACTTCCGATGAACATTGCTCTAATGATAGATGGCGCGGATATAAAAGTCCTTCTGTTGCATGCCAACTTGGTATTTTAGAAACGGTAGCTTGCCATCCGGCTATCTGAACGATAGCCAGAGGCATGTCCACTTGAGGATATCTTTTTGCTTGTAATGCCAGGGAGTGTACATCGTCATTGCGATGCTCCCGGATAAACAAGATGGTTTCCGGAGAAAGATACATATCTTACTTTAGTTTATGAGTTTGTACTTCTGTTTGGCTTCGTCTCGGCTGCATAGGTTAAAGTGCCACCATTCACTGGGAAGTGCACGAAATCCTGCACTTTTCATAACTTGTCTTAGTAGAATTCGGTTTTCTCGTTCTTGTTGCGTTATTTTTCCTTCTCTTACTAATTTTGCTTCATTTGTTATGTGTGATGCTGCATCCATATAGTCCACTTCTGTCCCCATGGGTAACGGATGTCCTAGTGAATCGGCTATGCTGATATCTACTGCCAATCCATAATTATGCAGACCTCCTCCTCGTGAGGGGTTAGATACATACATATACTTGGAGGTCCCTTTTACTACATCCCACATTTTTTTCTGTACGGACATCGGGCGTGCCGCATCATAAATTATCAGGCGGTAGCTGGGATATTGGGCTTTAAGTAACAGATGTGCTTCTAAAAGAGCTTTAGCTGCGTCCGGGTGAAGGTATGCTTCTTTCAAATCAGTATAAAGAAGTTGACCGGTAAAATTGTCCGGAGTGGCATACATGAGCCGGATAATGAATGTAGAATCAAGTTCGGCGATATTCATCAGACCGATGGAATCCAGATAAAAGGCGGTTTGGCTTTTACTTGCAATCGGTTGCGGTTCCACTGGAGTTATGAGGACAATGGAATCTTTAAATGCAGGGTGGGGCTGTGCTTCCTTATATTGACAGGAAGTAGTAAAAGACAGGAGTAGGATGAAAGCGGTTAAAAGTCCGAGTCGCATATAATTTCTTTTCTGAATATGAATGCAAAAGTATAAAAACATAAGCGCATATTTTATAAGTTATGGGAGATTTTCATTTTGAGGCTTCTGTTAAGGAGGTGTCCAAGCTACTTTAGAATGGTGTGTAGCTTGAATATAACTTTGGGTGGAACTGAATATTAGTGGCTTTCAAGAAAGGATCGGGACTCTCCATGCTAGCTACACAAAATCGTGGACAGTGCCAGTGTACACAGTTTGTTTTCCTAAGGTTAGTTTTTAAGCAATGTCCTTTGGTCTTTAACAGTAAGCTCCTCCCGCTTCCATTCCCAACCTTGCTTTTTAAAATCCCCTGCCCCCATGCTTGTCCTAATCGCAACTATCCCTTCCCATCCGGCACTTATCCCTTTTCCCGGAAAAGTTCTCCTTTTTTCTCTATTTCCTTCATTCTCAATCCTTTTTCCCCTTTTGTTTTTCCTCTTTCTATAACTTGATTTAACCCTCTGTTAAATCAAGCCTTTTGTTTTTAAATAACAAGTCTTTTCGAAGCCAAAGCTTTGTTCTTTCCGCCCCTGAAATAAATGTCTTCCCAACCGCATTAACAATGTTAACGCGGTCTTCCGTTCAATTTTTGTTTGATTCCTGTCTGATTCCCGTTCACTCTCCGTTCAACCTATTCAATTCCCATTCAATCCTTATCAAAATCCCGTCGTATTTTCTACTCCCTATTTTCTCCTCAATTTCCTCCCCAAGACACTTCTCTTTCTCCCTTTCTCGGCAAATGCCCTTTTCCCTCTCCCCGATAAATTTCCCCTATATAATATAATAATGTGTATCTTTCCTTCCCCGACCTTTCCCTTTTCCATAATCAATTATCAGAACCGTCCTCTCCCTCAGCCCTTTACGTTTTTATTCAAAATATTTTCAAAAAAATCCCCTTTTATATTTGTCTCTTATCTCCTAATGCCTTACTTTTGCATCCGCTTTCCAAGAGACGGACAGCATTTAATTTTGACATGTTGCAACGGCGTAGGACCTGCCTTACAGAATAACAAAAATAATTTCCTTTTTATTTGGATCATTATT
>CXUA01000197.1_pt1 | contig 11557 bp, 7 predicted proteins | sample 941471 | NCBI WGS metagenome assembly CXUA01 (sample SAMEA3493468, study PRJEB9703) | human gut metagenome | biome: ENVO:mammalia-associated habitat; material: ENVO:feces | place: Bangladesh | collected 2010-01-06
CCCATAGAGGTCTCTTCATCATACTTCATTTCATTTTCACCGTAAGCAAAACCTACGCGAATGCCTGTATACCACATCAGGTTAGGAACACGCTTGATGTTGAAATAACGATCAACACCTGCTGACACATTATAGGCGAACGACTGAGCATCGGCTACGGCACGATAGTTAGGAATCTCTCCCATATTCTCGTCAGCCGAGTTATTCTTATTCGAATCGTCTATTGTGCCGGGAACAGCCGGATAACCGGGGTTATTCGTGAAGCTGACACCGCCACCCAAATTTAGTTTCCACTGATCTTTGAAGAACCAGCCTCCTTCAAAACCAACCATCAGCTTTTTGTCTGCCCAGTTGGTAGAGAGCGCTCTGACTTCATAGTCAGTCAGCAGCCCCGAAGGGGCTGTGACACTTGTGTAACTATTGTATCCAACAGTAGCTGCTACCGTAAAGTCTCCTTTTTTAGGAGTATTGTCTTTACTACAGTTCTGTGCATTCACTGCAAGACACAGCATGGGTAGAACGGCCAACACTAAAAGTCTTTTTATTTTCATACGATACTTTTTTTAATTTGTTGTTTTTTGCCGTTACTATTGGCGATTATTCTGCAGAGTCACCTACTAAAGCTTTGATCTGAGCTAAATAATCATTGTAAATAGGTTCATTTACAGCCAAACTATTTTCAAGGTCAGCAATGGTTTTCTCCTGATTAGCAATAGCCTGTTCCTTTGATACAACTGAAGCGGCATTAGCTATATTTTCATCAGCAGTAGCAATAGCTTGTTTCTGAGCTAAAATCAACTGATCGTAATCAGCTAAGCCATCAGCTACATTTTGTAATGTAGAGGCCAAAGTATATTGAACAGAATAGTTATGATTAGCTTTATAGTATGCTATTTGGGTCTCCACCAGTGCTTTAACAGCATTATCCATAGCAGTTAATAAATTAGCATATGCTGTAGCATTGTCACCCGATACGGCAGCCAATCTATTATTCCAGTCCTTCAAGTCTTTTTCACTATTCGTCACCTTTGTTGTAGCATTCTTAACAGCAGTTTCCAGAGGGTCCATGTAATTATTCAAGGCAGTTTCCGCTACATCCAATTCGTCCTGAGCTGCTTTTTTCTCAAGCTCGGTTTTAGCATCATCAAATTTCTTCTGCGCATCAGTTACAGCTTTTATCAGATTTTTATAAGTATCAGAAGCCTTTGCATCTGTCAAAGCCTTATTAGCATCTGCAAGAGCAGCTTTGTCTACACTCAAAGTTCTTGTTTGATCAGTGATTTCCTTATTGATGCGATCCAAATTAGCAGTATATTTATCATAATAGCGAGGGGTTACTTGCCCATTAGTAGAATCATCGTTTGTATAATTCACAACTTCTCCCTTAATCCGTTCCTTATCATAGTAATCCGGACCTATTTCCTCCAATGTCTGAACATAAAGAGAGTTGTACAAATTAGTAGATGCCACCTGCCAGGCCTGTAGAGCATTTTGATTAGCTGCATATTTTTCACTTTGAGTCTGGTCAAGGGCAATCAATTTAGCATCAGCTTCCTGAGCCGCTTTCTCGGCGTCAACCTTATCTTTAGTACTATACTTCTCATATTCTGCAATTAATGCCTGAGCAACAGCTTTATTTTTTTCCTCCTTAGCTATTGCTTCCTGATTGCTCAACTCCACTGATACTAATTCAGCTTTCAGTCTCGCCAAACCATCTTTGGCATCAATTAAATCCTGTCTATCTTGATTGATAGTTTCCAACAGCTCCCCAGCTTTGCCTAACAGCGTTGTAATTCTTGTCTTATTAGCTTGATCTACTTGATCTAAAGCCTCAATAAGAGCAGCTTTAGCAGATTCTAAAGCAGCTTTGGCATTATTCAATTGTGCTTCAGCATTAATTTTAGCTGCTTCAAGTTCTGCTTCCAAAGCAGCCTGAGCTTTCTGCAATAAGATTTTTTGCTGATCTGCTTGGACCTGTTCAAATTCGGCTCTTGCTTTTTGATAAGCAGCTTCAGCCTCTTTTATTGCAACCTCAGCTGCAGTAATAGCCTTTTTTGCATCTGCATCTGCATTATTCATGTTTGCAATAGATTCTAATTGCTTAGCTTTTGCCATACGCACCGCTTCTACCGATGCCGATTCGTCATTGTCTACGCAAGCTCCCAGTGACAAAGCACCCAGAAGCACTGCTACCATCATGAGTTTCTTTTTCATAATCTCAATTTTTTAGTGTTAATAATATAAGTAATTCAATATTAGTGTAATACCTTAATTCTTCTCTATTCTATCAAAATTGGCTATATTTGCCAATTGCCAATGGTTAACATACTTTTTAAAGATCCCTTTAATAATTGGATATATTTAATTGTTCGAAGCAAATGTAGATATTATAATTATACTAAGCAAGAGTTAAGAGAAAAAAAATTCTAATTTTTCAATAAGGTTGAATCTTAATGGGATTTTATCATACAAGCCACATTCAAACTTCTTCTTCATGCGCCTTCAACACGCAACTCCCAAAAACACTTACGCGAATATAAGCGTAAAAAAGCCCCCGGATAAAAAGAAAAAGAAACACAACTGCATTTACATATAATAAGGTATACCATATATATATATCAGGCAGCTCCATCCTCCCATCTTCCACCTGCCTTTTTCTCAGTTCCATCTACTCTAATCTACTAACGTACAAGAAAGTGCTGATACAACTTGTTTTTCACGCTCACTTACAGTCTGTCATTTTGTATTTTTAAAATGCAGAGAAGCGCTTTTTTACAGCCCAAAGGGAACGGATAGGATAAAAACGTGTGGATTTTGCGATAGTACAATTCACGCATCTTGTATTTAGAGGATATTTTGATCACAATAAAGGATTGTTGACGGATGTCGTAACAAGATCGAAGCCTGAAGTACCTGAATGATTTCAAAATGCTATTCGCATGCTGTCCGTTTGTGATTGGATTCCAGAAAGAAATACCCTTTTTTTCATTCTATTTATTGTTTTTTCTACGACCTGACCTTGCTTTTTTTCTGAAAGTTAGTTCTTTGTTTTTACGATGTTAACTTCCTGTTGCCGACTTCCGGATTTCATGGTATAAACAGGCTCAATATTTGCATTTCGCTTGCCGATCCACTCCTGTTTCACTATTTTTTTGAAAACAGAGAGTTATCCCAAGATCACTTTTTCCCACTTTTTAATATAAATTTCGAGATATTTCTTACATAATAACAATCGGTAAGTATAGATACCGATGCTACTTTCAATGGCTATCCAAATCCCTATTCAGACACCTGTTCTTATAGATATGAACTATTAATGCCCATCATAGCCTTTTCAACCTAAATTATATATTGGTCTAACTTTGTTTATGTCTTGTATTAGTTAACATAGTTATGAAGTACTCTTTCAAATTTCATTATAATATAGGTAAATAATATGTTTTCACACAACCTTCAAAACGAAAGATTGTTTCCCAAATATGTAATCCAAATGATCTCTTATGAACCAAAAGCGCAATCAAACCAAAGTCGTAAACGTGTTTACCGTATTTATGGTAATGCTGATCTTGTATTTTATCGTGGGACTTTTCACCGTCATCAATCAACAATTCCAGATACCGTTACAAACAGCTATGCTGCCCCACGATGGTAATATCACCAATGCATTGGTGACAATGCTGAATTTTTCATGGTTTCTTGCCTATCCCCTATCCGAAGGATTCGGAACACGATGGCTGGAAAAATACGGATACCGAAAAACATCTTATCTTGCCTTACTGATACTTATCGCCGGACTGGCAATCTACGAAGCAGCTGTGCTTTTCCATATATATACGCCCATGCAGGTCTCCATCATCGGAAATCACATTTCTGTCGGCTTTTTCATTTTTCTGATCGGCTCTTTTGTGATCGGTGTAGCCGCAACGATCCTGCAAGTAGTGCTCAATCTATATCTCACAGTTTGCCGGATTGGTAAAACAACAGCCTTGCAGCGACAGATGATCGGCGGAACAAGCAACTCGATAGGTATGGCTATCGCTCCGTTGGTAATCAGTTATCTGATATTTCACGGAACACCTTTGCACGACATCGTGACGAAGCAGTTCATTATCCCACTGATCATATTGATTCTGATCATGCTGATTATTACTCTTTTAGTTGGTAAAACACAAATGCCTTCTATCGACAATGTACGCCAAGCACCGGGAGAAAAATTTGATAAAAGCGTATGGTCCTTTAGAAACCTGAAATTAGGGGTATGGGGTATTTTCTTCTATGTAGGCATCGAGGTGGCCGTCGGAGCTAATGTCAATATGTATGCATCCGAACTCGGAGGATCGTTCGCCTCAAACGCTACCCACATGGCTGCCTTATATTGGGGATTGCTGTTATTGGGACGCTTCTTAGGCTCCTTTATCAAGCAGGTCCCTTCCGAAAAGCAACTGGTGATAGCCTCCATCGGAGCCATCGTACTACTCGTGCTTGCTATGCTGACGGCCAATCCCTGGATATTGACATTGATAGGCTTTTTTCATTCCATCATGTGGCCGGCCATTTTTACATTGGCAACCGACCAACTGGGGAAATATACCACTAAGGCATCCGGAGTGCTGACAATGGGAGTCATCGGCGGAGGTATTATCCCTCTTTTACAAGGAATCTTTGCCGATGTGATGGGTGGCAACTGGCTTTGGACATGGCTGTTGGTCATCGCCGGGGAAGCTTACATTTTGTATTATGGCCTAAATGGATACAAACAACATTAAACTCTATGATAAACTTCATCAAACGGTACTCTGCCCCGTTCACCCCAGATTCCTTTGTTTCCATCCCGTATTCCACAGGCGATCACCATGTTCACTTCGGCCCCATGAGGCAACTTCAATAGTTTCTTCATTTGTTTGCTGTCAAAGCCCTCCAAGGGACAGGTATCATATCCTTCGTTTGCCATGGCAATCATAAATGTCTGGGCAGCCAGTGCACAAGATTTGTGGACGACAACACGCATATCACTTTCGGAAACTTCACGCACAATGGGGCGGAAAAGGCCGATAGCCTTAGCCAATACAGATCTCAGGAGTCCCAGTATCCTAAAAAAGCGGGCATACAGAAACGGCATTAGCTTTCCATAATAGAGCTCTCTGTCTTTAATACGTTTTTCCTGACGTTCTTTGGGACTGTTTCGTCTCACGTTTCCTCTTTCAAAATCAAGCACGAACTTTGCCCGGCTCCGGTATAAATCCTGACGCGTAACAAAAACAACAACCTCCGAAGCCGTTGAAGTTGCGGTCTGATCAAGGCAGGCTTTGGATATTTTTGCCAGCAATTCCGGCTGTATGACTTGATAAAACTCCCACAATTGCATATTTGAACTGTTAGGCGCCAATGTTGCCAGTTCCAGACAATGTTTCACTTTCTCAGGGTCCAACGGCTTCGTTTTATCAAACACCCGCACGGAACGACGATAATTTAAGACTTCTTCTAAATTCATTTCCTATAATAATCAAAATTACTTTTCGCGACTCAACTGCCGCATTACAACTTCTGCCATTTCTTTTGAACTGAACGGGTTTTGTCCCGTTATCAGGTTACAGTCCACCACTACTTTCGAGGTCATCGGAATCAATGCCTTCTCGTAGTCGGCTCCTCTCTTTTCGAGTGCAGCCTCAAGGTCGAAAGGTACTTCCTTTTTTCTCCCGGCCAAACTTTCTTCAAACCAAGAAAAGCCTGTGATCTTTTTATCTTTGATAAGATACTCTCCTCCGGACAGTTTAACATTCAAAAGCCCGCTTACACCATGACAGATGGCCGCTACTGCTTTATCACTCTCATAATGCTTTTCAATAATCGCCTGCAATACAGTATCGTCAGGAAAATCATACATCGCACCATGACCACCTGCCAAATAAACACAGTCAAATAGCTGTCCGGAAACTTCGGCTAAACTTTTTGCATGCTGCAATTCACGCCTGAATTCAAGATCATCCCAATAATCCTTAGAAAGTTTGTCCAACATCATCGGTTTTAGACTCTCCGGATCAACAGGAACATTGCCGCCCTTGGGGCTTGCGACGGTTATTTCATACCCTGCCTCTTCGGCACAATGATAGATATGGGTCAACTCACTGAGCCATAACCCTGTTTGCAGGTTACCATCGGCATACATATCGGTTCCGGTTACAACAATCAGCATCTTTAAAGCATCCATAATATATTATTTTATAGTGACGTGATATAGAAACGTACCTACAACCGACTTGTTATCTTGCTAACCGGAGTTTTAACTTTATTTTCGGTGGCTACGGTCATCTGAATCTTTAGCAACCGGATCTGTCATCAGAGGGTTTCAAGCTGCCGCTTCGCACATTCGTATCCTTCCTCATAGAGATCGGTCAGTTTTTGAATATCACGTTCAATGCGGTCCACTACAACAGGCTTCTGAGGACGGATGACAAGGATGTCCCCCTCCTCTTCCATACGCTCTACCATCTCTAACTGTTCATTGTACACAGCACAACGCCGACTTAACGCTTCCCGCATCTTGGGGTATTTACGATAGACAAAAGGAGGAATACGGATGTCTTTGTTCTCTTTCCGATAACCATGATTCCGGGTGAGGACAACTACATTATTCCGATATCCGTCGTGTATGGCACGTTGCAAAGGAATTGAATCTACAATGCCGCCATCCAGCATAGGGATGCCGTCTACATAAGCTATGGGACAAACGAAAGGAAGGCTGCTGGAAGCACGGACAATGTCGATGACACGGTTCTTATCCTTTTTTTCCTCAAAGTAATCGGCTTCCCCGGTCAGGCAATTGGTAGTCACCATCACATATCGTTCGGGCGAATCAAAGTATGCCTGATAATCGTAAGGAAGAATATGTTCGGGAAATTCCGTAAAGAGAAGATCGAAGTCCAGGATATTCCGTTTCTTGAGCAAATGCTTCAATCCGATATAATGGTACTTCTCTAACAAGTCGATGTTACTGTACTTGGCCCGTCCACGCTGGCGAGACATATACGAAAGCCCGTTGCAAGCTCCCGCAGAGACCCCGATTGTATAGGGAAAACGAATATCATGGTCCATCAGATAGTCCAGTACCCCACAGGTAAATACGCCGCGCATACCTCCTCCTTCGAGTACCAGACCGGTTTGATTATCAATTGTCATCTTTCAAAATAATTAGTCGTTAGAATTCAGTAATCAATACGAATCAGCAGTTGTCGGGTCTGAAACTTCAACCCTTCTTAGGCCTCCGGATGACCAACAGTGAAGGCAAATCGCGGAACACCTCTTCTTCTTCGGACAGCTTCGTATAAGATAAGTGACTCATCACAAGTAAGCCATCCTTCGCTGCCGAAGTCAGATTAGCAGCACCACTAAAAGGCTGTGTCCGGATCTGAGACGAATATTTTGCCAGGATCGGATCGGTCGATTGCCGGAAAGCTTCATCATCCGTATCAAAAAGGAAGAGATGAACCTGTGCTCCCCCTTCCAACATACTTTCAAGATAAGTCAACAAAAAAGCATCAATCACTCCCCCTAGTACGAAAGAGACGGGGGAGCTGCCGCTATAGCCACGATTGACAAAAACAGCAACCGGACATTTCACCTGCTCCATTACATCGTCTATCTTATCGCGAAACAGAGAGAGCCACAGCACCCCATTGCTCCCCGCAGTATCCGGCCTGTACTTGCTACCGGCTCCCAACAGAAACATATCGGGACGCTCTTTTCGTGCCAACCGGATCATATCCTGTACCAATTTATCGGTTACCCGGTAACGATTCTCAACGCTAAGTCCCAATTCGGAAGCTTTTTCGTCCACGAGGGAAAAACTATCTCGGGCATACTGTTCTGCATTCAGGGGGTTCAGATCCGTACCCACTGTAAAATGGGCAGCAACGACCTGGGCAGCTTTCATCTTCTTTCCGAACAATAAGAAAAAGATGGAAAGCAGGCTGCGTCCCGACTCCGGCCTGCCAAAACAGAAGACCAGTTTCAGCTTGGCCGACAAGCGTTCTTCACGACGGGCAAAAATCCGCTCGACAAGGTGTAACAACGGAGTCGTCATAAAAGTAGTTACCAATGCCATAATGACGAGGATTACAAAGATAGAAGGCGGAAGTACTCCCATTTCGTATCCGATATTCAGTGCCACCAGTTCCATCAGTCCCCGTGTATTCATCAGCGTACCGATAGTAAAACTGTCTTTCCAGGACTCACCTACCAAACGCGCGGCAACAGCACATCCTCCCAGTTTTCCTGCTACGGCAACCGTAATCAGCAGCAGGCAGACACCCCAAAGCGCCGGACTGTTGATCAATCCGATCTCGGTACGCAATCCTGTAAAGGCAAAGAAAAGAGGAAGGAAAAAGACAAGGGCAATATCTTCTACTTTTTCCATCATCACCTTGCGGAATCCGATGCTGGGCGGCATCACCACTCCTGCCATGAAAGCACCGAACAGGGCATGAATACCGATAATCTCGGTAAGCGTGGAAGAAATGATGAGAATCAGCAGAATCAGCGCCACAAATGTTTTGTTAATCACCTCCTGATTGGCATACACCTCTCCCACTTTCTTGAGGAAAGGACGTACCACCATAAACATGATAATGATATAAAGAGCTATCAGCCCGATGGCGTAAAGGGCACTGGCAAACGTTCCCGCCTTGGCTATGGCGATGACTACAGCCAGCAGACACCAGGCAGTGACGTCATCATTGGCAGCCGAAGCAATGGCCAAAGTTCCCAAAGAAGTCTTTGTCATATTCCGTTCCTGAATGATGCGTGCCAACACCGGAAAAGCGGTTATACTCATTGAGATACCGATGAAGAGGGCAAACGGCAGAAAGGCGGTCTGGGCAGCCGCATACTCTTCATAAATCCAGTAGGATGCCACGATGCCGAGGAAGAACGGAACCAATATACCCGCATGGCTGATGACCAATGTTTCGTTTATCTTGTTTTTGAGTACGCTAAAGTCTAGTTCCATCCCGATTACGAACATGAAAAGAACCAGTCCGACCTGGCTCAGCAACTCCAGATTGGTAAGAGATTCGGGAGGGAAAAGGGCTTGAAACACATCCGGGAAAAAATAGCCTAACACAGAAGGCCCCAACACAATACCCGCCACAATCTCACCAATCACCCCGGGCTGCCCGATGTGCTTGAACAGAAAGCCGAAAAGCCTTACCATCAGCAGGACAGCAATGATCTGTATCAGCAATATACTCAAGGGATGATGTAAGTTGTCGGTGACAAACTGACAAAACATAGTGAAAGGAGTGTCTTCTGCGACAGTTGACGATGCTACCGCATGGTGTGAAAAACGATCTCCCTCCTCGATAGCCATGTAAATAAGCGCCCCGAAAAGGAGCAACATAACCGCATAAATAAGATAATTCTTTTTGGCTCTCTGCATACAAGCATATTTTTTTGTGAAGTGTGTCTATGCAAAGATAAAACAAACCAAAATAAAAAATAGTTTTAGAGTAAGTTTAAATCTATTCGAAATGATATTTTCACCACAGAGCAGACAAAGCAGGCGAAGACCGGGATGAAACCGATTCGTGGCGGCACAAAACCATAACCAACTCAAAAGCAACACTATACAAATACAAAAATAGGTTTTAAATCAAAGGTGTTTTGGTTTAAAAGGTAAGCCCCGTTAATTTAAAACCAACGGGGCAGTGCTTCGAAACCTATCAAAAAGAAACCTTGAGCTTGCCTTATAAAGAATAAAATCATTCTCCTGTTTGCAAATACATTTCATACACAGACTTCAGGATTGGAAACATTCAACAAACATCTACACGATAAACCTATCCAGCAAGTATGCCTAAACTCGTATTCGCCACAGGTCACACTGATAAACATAATTAGTTATCAACATATTAAGTCCACTCTACCTGACGTTGTGTTACTCTGTAATGAATTATTTCTGACTTAGAACGCAAAGTCACGAATATGGGCAAGCTTATCACAGAGATTCACCATACAACAGCACTAAGACTAAAACGTATTGGAAATCTGGTAATTAATGCAATAAAAAGCACAGAGAACGCAACTAAAACATTTTGTAATTAAAGACTCTTTAAAAATATTTGTGAAACAGTTCTTCTCTTTTACATTTTTTGTTATCTTTGCCATAAATAGGCAACTCTTATTAACAGATAGCTACAAAAAAATGAACTGTTATCTTTGATATGGCATCTAGAAATTCGTTTGAGAAACACACTTTTTTCTCGCCAGCCAATGGGGCTGACGACCGCGAAGCGTATCAAAAAAATTGGGTAGCGGTCTATACCAGACCCCGAAGTGAAAAGAAAGCAGCTGAAGAACTCAATAAAGCCGGTATAGAAGTATATCTGCCGATTCAAAAACAGATCAGACAATGGAGTGATAGAAAAAAAGCGTTGTAGTAGTAGTTATACCTCTGATAGTCTTCGCGTATTTGAGTATAAATGAACTTTTGACTCTTAAGAAGCACCCCCTCGTCCAAAAGATTCTATCGCGTCCGGGAGAAAAGGATGCTGCCGTAATCCCCATGGATGAAATCGACAAGTTGAAATTCATACTTGGCCAATCAGATAGTCCGGTATCATTTGACGCAGGAGTATTCTCCGTAAAGAATACCGTCAGGGTTATCCGGGGACCACTAATGGGATTACACGGTACAGTAATGGAGTACGCAGACGGTTCATCCGAGCTCGTTGTAAGCATAGATTTCTTAGGTGGTGCCCGTCTGAAAATACAGAAATCCGATTTAGAACTATTGAAATAGCATCTCCGTTAACATGAACACAACATTCCAAGAATACATCTCCGACAAGATCCGAAATCCAAAACACGTTTCTATTGTAGAGAAAGACCTTGTTTCCGCAGTCGATAAATTTAACTTAAGCGGTGGCGTCAGCTTGATGTACATAAATGAAGACAATATTACTTTATACGGTTGTTTCGTGAACATCAAAACTCAGCCATCGAAAATAAGCATACGCTCAATAGGAGACGAGACGCCTCATAATCTCAAAATACTATTGAAAGCCGACAAAAGAGCAAAAACTGAACGCGACTCTCTGTTCTCTTTGGAAGCCGGCACCGGCAAACTATTATTTGATGATTATTTTTCAAATTATTGTTCTCTTCATGCACTGTTAGGCTGCCTCCGGGATATATTTACGCAAATTGACTTACTTCAAGCGGATACATTGATCGTTAAGAATCTCTTTTATCAAGACATTCCGCTAAGATATATACTCGAGTCCATGACATCGAATACAATCTTTATTGACAGCAATTCTACTGATGTGTCTGTAAAAGGAAGAATAGACATCCATCCGCTTCTCCTAAAAAACGCAGTCGGAATAGTATTCCCTCTGGACACTATAAAAGGTGTTATGCTCAACAAGAATGAGATTTATGTACCTTTAGATTCCATTACACTCAACTCAACATTCTACGGACGAATGATATGGAGAGATTTATTGGGAGAATTATCCGTATCATCTGAAAACGATGTTCTTATAGACGATGTTTCTTGTCG
>CXUA01000216.1_pt1 | contig 9940 bp, 9 predicted proteins | sample 941471 | NCBI WGS metagenome assembly CXUA01 (sample SAMEA3493468, study PRJEB9703) | human gut metagenome | biome: ENVO:mammalia-associated habitat; material: ENVO:feces | place: Bangladesh | collected 2010-01-06
CTTCATCACAATTTATTTATTAGAAACCACATATTCTTCCATCATAGGAACCTACTCTATTATTTTAAAGTTGCAATCATCAAAATCGGATTGCTATCCTCAGTCGCACTTTCCAAAACTTGGATTAGCTCCTTTTTCTTGGATTCATCTATTACAGTAGATGATTTTATTTGGTCTATATCAATCCAGTTTTCATCACTGCTGGGTTCTAATATATCTATCCAGTATTTACCGGAAGAACGGCTGTCAACAGTAAAATCACCTCCACAGAGATCATTATTCAGTACAAAAGAACGTTTCATGCCAAGAAACGGGAAGCTAAACCAAGGTACAGCCTGCTCATTTATTGCACTTTGTCGCTTCTGCAATCTAACACCTCCATCTTTTTTATTGTAACAATAAGTATACACTTCCTCGCCTTTACTACCAATCAGATAAATAAAATCCTTAGTCGGGTAATAAGAAAAAATAGAAAAATAGTCGAAAGCCTTTCTGTCTTTAAACCATAAATGAGTAGCTTCATAATCTCCTTTTTCTTCATCTACAAAAATTGCATATTGAGGCAGAAGTTCATTCATCGCATCATCATAGTAATAAATGGTATCAGTATCCGGATATTTAAGGGTCAATTGATCATTGTAAGTATCCACACTGGTTAGATACTCCATCCAATAATTAACCATCCGATCCATATTGGCACGATTAGCTATAATCTGTTCTTCTTTACCCACATGAACCGGATTTTTAAACAGTTTCTTTTTCTGAAAGTTATCGTCCAAAGAGACAAAAGACCACAATGAATCTTTATCCACAGATCTATATAAACCAAAATTCTGGATAGCAAAAAATTTATGATCATTTAAGATATATTGCTTATATATAGACGAAAACATTCCGACCATATTTTGGAAATCTGAAATTTTCTTTTTAAACCTACCCTCAAAATCATATACTAAAACACCGTTATTAGTGGAAAAATATATACTTCTTTTTTATCTTCATCGACAAGAAAAGTTAAATAATTAACATATTCTCCCGGTCCTTGGCCTATACTCCCTATTCTATTCAGAAATTTTCCCGTACGGGAAAAACGATAAATATAGAATTCGCGTCCATGATCTATCCATATATTATGATCAGTTACTTGCATTTCCGTAATGTCACTTAATACAGATTCATCTGTCATCTCCAAAGGAACAATTTCCAATTTCTCAGCCACTTCACTCAAAAGAAGCGAAGGTACAGACGATACATTTTTAGAAAGATTAATCACGGGAATTTTTAACTTGGATGTCATTTCTTGTTTTTTATTGGAACTACATCCCAATAGTGTAATTACCAGCAATAATAATATATATTTCATTACAATTTATCTATTCAGAGGATATACTTTTTCATTATAGGAACCTGCTCTATAAATTATAGATATCAAATCACTTTAATAATAAAGCCTAGTAAATCAATAATTATAAAACAAGTTCCCAAAAGCTATTGAATTCATTATTCAAACAGACATAAAAATAAACACTTATTTAAAAGTGCCCAACCGCTGTACCGCCACCACCATCACCAGGGAATAAGCCACTCACACCACCCTTAACGTTAGCTTTGGAGTTATCATCAAAAGTAGCACTCCCCCTGTCATGACAGATACAACAGTTACTTCCCCCTAAAAGACGATTTAATTCTCTTTCACTAAGTTCAACTTTATTAAGCTGCCCCAGTTTGATTTCACTTAACTTTCTCATGATTAGATAAAATTAATTGTAAATACTATTATTATAAAAACTCTCAAGCCATAAAAACGGCCTTATAATGTTCTGCCATCTCCGAAAAATTGTACTTCTCCTTCAGAATACGACGTGCATTATTTTTTATTTTTCTTTGTTCTGCCGAATTACTCAATAACTTTAAGGTGCAATCCACCAAATTCTGTACAAATTCCTTTGGATTTCTCCTGTCCCCAATAGGAGCAACGTAAGCATTCAACCCAGCTGGAAACATACGCTTCACCCCAAAACCATCGGATGCAATTATCGGAAGTCCATAGCTCATCATCTCCAGACCTACATAGCAGCATTGCTCTGCATATGAAGGTATTACCCCAATGTCAGCCATCCGATACCAATAGGATAGAAGTTCCTTGTCCAGCCTCCCGGTCAATGTCACTTTCGATACAGCCTCGCCTGCTGCTGCTAATAAATCCGGCGCATTACACAGATCTCCAATAACAACTAAACGGCAATTAGAATCATATTTCAAGACATTCTTGAAAGCCTCCAAATAAGCAAACATCCCCTTAGACTTACAGATACGCCCTACCATTACGATTAACTTTTCATCAGGATTCAAATAATATTTTTGTTTCCATTTTCGCTTCGTCATTTCTGAAAAAGACTTTCTTATCGTTCTCATACCATGAGAGATTAATGCAATCTTTTCTTTAGGAACCTGATAACATTCGTACAAGATATCATAGGTATCTTCTGACAGGCAAACCACCCGGTCAGCCATTTGACATTGTTCTGCTTCACGTCGATATAATTCTATTATCCCCTCATAACAGAAAGAAATCTTTTCTTTCGTCTTAGATATCAATTTCCTGAATAATGTAACATCACCCAGCAATGGAGTAGTCCAACTAAATTCATGTATAACACAAATTTGTTTCGACAGTGAAAAATAGTTGCGTGTCATGCGCATCAACTTATCACAAGGAACATAGTTAAATAGAAAAAAAGTATTATCTGAATCTGGAATATATTGTTTCAGCAATGAACAAATCTCTTCACATTCTTCGAAGGGATTGACACAAAATGTTTTAGGGAATAGAAAATATTCTAACTCTCCACGCATACAGATACTAAATTCCTCTACATTAGTGCGAAACATAATCATGCAGATATGCGTATCTTTCCACTGCGTAGCACATTGTGCAAAATCCTTTAAGAAGGTCCCCACTCCACCTCCGGATGATATAGAATAATCATCGTATATGCACACCGTCTTCATAACTCTTGCTCTAAAAGTTTAAAACAATGAAACTCTAATGATTTCCTACACTCTAAATATTGAGCTATTTGTTGTAGTTGTGAATCCATATCTTTATTAGATTTGTTTGCAAGGTATGCCCACCTTACTTCATATCCAAATATTATCAGAAAAGATGTACCGAACGTAGCCTTTTTTTATACCGAACGTCATATACCTATAGAAATAATCCTTATAAACAGAAATATATCTAAAAAACAGATATATTTGCCTCTGACAAATAATCCTTTTTAACCACACAAGCATGAAAAACACAATACCAATCTTCTTTGCAATCAATGAAGAATACATTGACCATTGCTGTACCTCTATAGTATCTATTCTTGAGAATAATAGATATTTGAATATAAGCATATACATTCTGACAGATTATATTTCGTTAGAAAGCAAAGAGCTCCTTCAGGAAATAGAAAATGTATTTACCTGTGTAACTATCCAATGGGAAATGATAGATTCAGAATCATTCAAGAAACTCAAGAAAAAAGGAGGATACATCACCGAACACACTCTTTATCGTTATGCCATCGCAGATCTTTTTCCCAATCTGGATAAAGCCCTATATCTGGATGCAGATTTAGTAATCAATGGCAGCATAGAGCCATTGTGGGAACTGGATTTGGAAGGTTATTATTGTGCAGGAGTGGATGATATCTTTATAAGACGAATCAATTATAGAAAGATACTGGAACTAGCGGAAAAGGATGTATACATCAATGCAGGCGTACTACTGTTGAATCTGAAAGACCTTAGAAAAGATAAAATACAGGAAAAGCTATTGCAACACACATCAATTTATATAAACCGGGATCGATATCAGGATCAAGATGCAATTAATTGTATATGTAAAGGCAAAATAAAGCTAATTCCCAATATCTATAATTTCACTACCAGTGAAACTTTGCATACCCCTGAAATGTTATCCGACATCATCATCATTCATTATACCGGAAGTATAAAGCCATGGCATCAAGAGTACACTTGGCAAGTATTAAAAGAGCTATATTGCAAATACAATAGCTCTATGAACAAAATCAAAAATCGACTTTTATCAAGGTGGATGGAACGAACGATTGAGCTTTTTCAATTAAGCCAAAAAACGAACGATACAGAATTAGAAGAGGAGGCAGATAAATTACTGAACAAGATAATAGACCACTGCTCTCTGGCTGTTCCTATCACTTACGAGAATGGGTTATGTGGCATTGGAACGGGAATTGAATATTTACTGCAAAAGAAACTGGTCGAAGGCAATAGTGATGAAATACTACATCAAATAGACTCCGCTGTATATTCAGTCATTGAACAAAAGTCCTTGACTGACCTCGGATTAGGAAAAGGAGTTTCGGGCTTAGCTTACTATTTCTATTCACGTCTATGTACAAGAGAAAACTTCAACACTCCCACAGCCTTAAAAATAAAAGAATATCTCTTCCACCTGATAAATTGGATAGCAGAGTTGCTTCCGGATACAAATAATCGGCCTGTATTATGCGAAGTTTATCTGGTTCTTAGCCTGTTACACGAACTAAACATCCCTCAAGCACCAATAGAGACATTAATGCGCAATAGCCTGTCCCAAATAACAGGCTATTAGTTCCGCAGCTACTAATACTTATATAATAATCAGAAATCTATCAGTGTCTGACCACATTCATTATTTCAGCTTCACTACAATCAACGCAGGATTCAATTCTTCTTTTAAAGGTTGAGTTCTGACAGAAATCAAATAATTGCCATCTTGGGAAATATACTCCGGGAAAAAAGTATCACCCTCCAGATAAGGAGGAAGCTTACCTGTAGGTTCACCAAAATAATCCATCTCTTTTTTTGACAATTTTAGTTCGAAAAGATCCGCCTGATGATTTGCCTTATCATAGAATGCAGTTAAGTAATATTGCTTCTTCTGATCTATGTCTACTGTAATAGCCCCTAAGACTAATCCATTAGCAGTCATACTGAACAAAGGAACGTATGGCATGTGCAAAAACAATTCTTCGTCCGGATTTTCCAAAGAGTAGCGCAATCTATCGTTAGATCTCAGCTTTCCCCAGTCGATTATATATTCAGGAGAAAGAGAGTGCTTTACCGTATCCACAGAGAAAATAGTGTCATTAAGCAACTGCTTAAAGTACAATTTATCATGTAAAGATGAAAATTGGGCTTCATGAGGGAAGAAACAAACTTTTTTTGCCTGATAGTTTTGTTGATATGGAATAGTCCCCCTCTTTTCATCCCGTCGATAGAACACAAGACGTTCTTTTTCATCTCCTCCACTCTGAGCTTTAAAACCTATAAAGTTCTTGTCCGACATTGGATAAATGGCAGAAAACATGTCTGGAAGTGCCTGATAGGATTCAATAAACTTCCCATTTAAAGAGTAAACATTAACTTTATTATTTAAGTCTGTAATCAAAACACGATTGTTTATATAAAGCAAATTCATCAACATTGTATATTCCTCCGGACCACTTCCTTTCTGAGCTATATCACAAACAAATTTTCCGGAATGAGAAAAAAGAGAGCACTTCTTACCATATCCTATGATAAAATACTGATCGGTCATTATTAACTGGCTCACGTATGGAATCAGTAACGAATCATTCGTCTCTAATTGCACGACCTCTACACTTTCCGCAATATCATATACAGATTTCTCCACCGGATTCTCGATAGCATCGGCTAAGTCTATTACAGGATAAAGACTATTTTCTTTCTTACTACACGAGTAAAAGAGAAATGTACTTAAACAAAAAAATAAAAGTGATTTCATAATATCGGTAACTTTAAATGATTAATGTGATATAGAACCGAACAATCGGACAATCAGATGGCACCTGAGCTAACAAATCAATCTTCTCTGAATGAAAAGAAGAGCAACCGATCAGATGCACCAATATACCCAAATACAAGGCCAATCGAACTTTATTCATACCAATTTATATTTAAAACAACAATCCAACATTCTAGATTTCGATAAACAGACAAATCTATTTTTTCAAATGAGCTATTATAAGAACCGGATTATCATCTTCTCGCACGCGCTGCATCAAGTTCAGTATTTGCGGAGCCACAGCCCGTCCGGCAGACTGTTCCTCTTCTATAAATTCTTTCAACTTATAAGGCCATACAGTGGCTAAAAGCTTTTCATTACACGCTCCCCAAGAAGGAGAGAAGGTCTTCATTCCACCCAGATCATCTACAAACTGCTTCACGGCAAATGTCTCACCCGTACGTTTATTGTAAATGGCTGTTAATGGAGGAGCCTCAGGCAGTTTACGCAGCTCCCTGAATGGCATGCATTCATATACAGATAAAAAAACAAAACGCTCTGTTTCAAAAACACCGGATACTATATATTTATGATCCAGCAGTTTAATCATTTTTGCGTTTTCCAAATTACCCGATTCCCAACATTTAAAAGCTTCAGACAACAATCCATCTTCATATAGATACCGGGTAGGAAACCGTAATTCTTCATCTAACTCCACCACCCAGCGAGGCATCAGGGAAGTGGGGGTAACAGTAAAAACTGTATCCGTATAAAAATTATAAAATAAGGTCGTATCTTTATAGTAGCTCGTATACTTCACACTCCCCATGGACGGAGCGATCCCTTTCCTGTTCCACGGCATCATACTGCGTTTGGCTACAAACTCGTAATCCGTATTTATGAAATAAACCGTATCCGGAGAATTATAAAACATCAGGTTTTCTCCTGCCGGAGCAAAGCAGACCTGATTGACCAAATGTCCAACCGGTGCAGTGTCCATTGTTTTCTGGGTAAACCAGCTTAGCTCTTTCCCCGTACACTTCCCCCGGTCATCATATTCTATTATTTTAGAGGCATTCCCATAGAAATGATTATTCAAATATACTATTTCGGCCACATGCGCATAGATATCTTCACAAGCCCCTTGACCCTGGCTCCCAATACGGAACAAGAACTGCCCATTCCAATCAAAACAATAGTTTAAGTAAAATATGTATTGGGGAGAAAAGGTCAAACGCTGATAATTACCTAACATACAATTCGGATTCGTTTCCAAAGGAATATATCTGACACTATCCACCAACTCCGAAAGCATCATTTCCTCTCGAACATTCTTTATCGCAGTTGACAAATGAATAATATTATCCCGAACAACAGGATTAGGATTCACTGTTTTTTTGTTACTACAAGCCGTGAAGCCCAATATCATAGCACCCAGTATCAATATTATTCGCATAGCTTTGTCCATCATTAAATTAGAAGTAAAAATACATAACATTTTTCACACAAGACCCAATAACAAACTCTATATTCAGCTATTTCTTTAAATGAGCAATTACAAGAATCGGATTTTGCTCATCATCCAGTGAATCAGCAAGTGCAATAAGACGATCACTCACGGCTTCTCCTTTTGCTTTCTTCTCTTGAATATATTCTTTCAATTCAAACGGCCAGACAGAGTACACCATCGCACCGTCACAAACTCCAAGTGATGGATAAAACATCATTCCACCATCAATATCATCTATTAAACCATCTCCTGCCACAGCTATTGTCTTTCCTGATCGTTTGTCATAGAAAGCTAAATGCGATTCTTCTTTCAGACCTCTCCATCCGGAAAAAGCCTTCAAGTTAACCCAGGACATCAGTACATAACGTTCACTTTCGTAAGCATGATTGACCCATTTCTTATCATCAATCAATTGAGCTAATTCACTATTTTCAGCTTTCGACTTTACTACATTCTCATTCCCACTTGAAGAACGAACTATTTTAACCATTTCTTGCAAGTACAATCGATTAAGCTCATTTAAAAAACAACGATTGTCCGGTTTTAGCCCTTTCAAGTCCAAGTCCCACCGTTTTTGAAGCCCCGTATCAGTCACTGCATAAATGGCATCCGTAAAACAATTATAAAAGATAGTCGTATCTTTATAACGTGAGAATGTATATGACATTCCATTCGCGTCTCCCGGAGGATCAAGGAATAAGCTATCCGGAATAATCCGGGTATTATGTGTAACTTCTAAATCAGAGTCCATCCAAAAAATGGAATCCGGATAATTTACCAATAAATATTTTGTATCAGCTTTTAGCAAAGCAACCACATTTTTCAATCCACCAGCTACCTGCATCGCATTTCTTTCACGATAAGATATTCTAACTTCTTTTCCAGTAAATTTTCTATTACTATCAAACTCTATAATTTTATCCCCCAATGTATAGAAAACATTTCTCTGAAGATCATAAAAAACACTATATCCCCAACCATTGGTTTCCTCACCACGCCCTTGCCCTAATGCACCAATATTTGTTACAAATCGTCCTTCTTTATCAAATAAGCTTCCCGGATAAACGACCCAATATGGCTCCACATAAGAAATAAGCATTTTATCTTTTACATAACTTTTTGTTGTCTCCAAAGGAATATAAGTAATACTATCAACAAAAGCTGAAAGTTTCATTGGAACAGGATGCTCCATTGCATCGCCAATGCGAATGGTACGATCTATAACCTTAATTTGATCTTGCTTGGCACCTCCTGAAATACAGGAGGTAAGCAGGAAAATGAATAAAAATAAAAAGATCTGCTTCATTTACACTACTCATTTAATGAATAAGAAGGTGAATACGAGTACCCTAACTTCTCAATAATAATTCTTCTATTTTAAAGTTGCAATCATCAAAATCGGATTGCTATCCTCAGTCGCACTTTCCAAAACTCGGATTAGCTCCTTTTTCTTGGACTCATCTATTACGGTAGATGATTTTATTTGGTCGATATCAATCCAGTTCTCATCACCGCCGGGTTCTAATATATCTACCCAGTATTTACCGGAAGAACGGCTGTCAACAGTAAAATCACCTCCACCTAAATCATTATCTAACACAAAATCACGTTTCATTTGGCGCAAAGGAAAGCTAAACCAGGGGACATCACGCTCGGTTATTGCACTTTGTCGCTTCTGCAGTCTAACACTTCCATCTTTTTTATTATAGCAATAGGTATATACCTCCTCGCCTTTACTACCCACCAAATAAATGAAAGCTTTAGTCGGATAGTAGGACTTGATCGAAAAATAATCGAAAGCCTTTCTATCTTTAAACCATAAGTGAGTAACCTCATAGTCTCCTTTCTCTTCTCTTGTACAAATTACATATTGAGACAAGAGGTCATTCGTCGCATCGTCATAGCAATAAATTGTATCAGTATCTGGATATTTAAGGGTCAGTTGATTATTGTAAGTGTCTATACTGGTTTGATATTCCATCCAAAGATTAATCATTCTACCTTTATCGACACAGTTAGCTATAATTTGCTCTTCTCTACCCATATGTGCTGGATTCTTAAATAATTTTTTTTCTTGAAAAGCCGTGTCCAAAAAAGCAAAAGACCACAATGAATCTTTATCTATTAATTTATATAAAGCTATATTCTGAGCAGCAAAGAAATTTCCATTATATAAGATATATTGACTATATACAGATGAGAATAGATTATTGATTGTCTGCTGATCAACTATTTTCTTTTTAAACTCTCCCTTGAAATTATATACCAAAATACCATTGTTATTAGAAATAATATAGACCTCCTTTTTATATTCATCAACGAGAAAGGTTGAAAAATTGACATATTCTCCTGGAGCTTGCCCTATACTGCCAATTCTATTCAAAAATTTCCCCGTTCGGGAAAAACGATAAATATAAAATTTATTAAAATCATGAATCCATATATCATGTTCTGTCACTTGTATTCGTCTTATTTCACCTAACATAGATTGATCTGTCATTTCCAAAGGAACAATTTCTAGTTTTTCAGCAGATTCACTCAGCAAAAGTGAAGGTACAGTCGATACATCCTCAGAAAGATTAATGACAGGTATTCCTGACTTGGATATA
>CXUA01000434.1_pt1 | contig 8742 bp, 10 predicted proteins | sample 941471 | NCBI WGS metagenome assembly CXUA01 (sample SAMEA3493468, study PRJEB9703) | human gut metagenome | biome: ENVO:mammalia-associated habitat; material: ENVO:feces | place: Bangladesh | collected 2010-01-06
CTCAAAGAAACGCATCGAGTAGGCTGATTTCAGCTCCATTGCCACGACCAAATCTAGCTTTGTAAATCCCTTGGTAAAGTCTAAAGCGGATTGCCATACGAATTTGTGTACCATAAAAGAGATTGTTCCCTGCCCTCTGTTATGGTCTGCATAGTTCAGTATTCCACCAAAAGAGAAGCACCCTTTTCCACGGAAGCTGATTCTTTTATCTACTAGGGATTTAAAAGCGTCCACAACTTGCTCGTAGCATTCTCCGCTGCCGTTATCCTGTTGTTCCTTGTTCATGAACTTGGTTATCGGCATGGTGAAAGATACGTGCCCATTAGCTACAAACTCCCCATCCTGCTCAAACCATTTTTTGTTANCCATCCTATATTCGTAGGCTTTCTCAGCTACACGATACAGAATGCGTTTCTCTTGGGCGGTGTAGTCATACCGTGCAGTCGTGAAGTAGTTGCTTTGCTGCATCATCTGATTTTCTACTTTCAAAGGTCTTGACATACGCTTCTGAATTATTGGTTACGGTGCAAATATAATCTAAAAAGTATAATAAACGGAAAAACTATTTGTTTTTTTTCTTATATACGTATATTTCTTCCGTATATCCTATTTTTTTTGACGTATATTTCTTCCGTATGTGACGTATATTTCTTCCGTATATGAAGAAAATAAAACGCTATAATACGTTGTATATCAATAGTTTGCGATTGTTTTTTCAAAAGTGCAAGGTTAATACAAGATAATAACCTAGGACAAGGTTACAGAATTTTAGTCTCAAAGTGGGTCAAAAACTGCCTAAAAACATACTTTCGGAAAAACAATAGGGAAGAAAAAAGACAGGTTTGTGGAAGGTTAGAGGTTAAAGTTTAAGGTAAATTTTACTGGCGTGTACACAAATAAGTACACAAATGATTTGGGGGGGTGAACTTTTATAGTTATATTTGCGGTGTAAATCAAATATATAAATGTTATGCAGATAATTACAACGCGTGAATTTCGTGCCAATCAGAAGAAATATTTTGAACTGGCTGAAAAAGAGACAATCTTTGTCTCCCGTCGTAATGCTGCCCCCATAGTCGTATATGCGGCTACGGAAGAGGATTTCCCTTCAAAGGAAGAATTGGCGGCTATTCAAAGAGGGATTGAGGATATCAAGCAGGGGCGAACTTTCAAGATGCGGAAAGATGAATCATTGGATGATTTTTTGAACCGTATAGAGGACGAATGCAATGTATGAAATAGAGTTTTCAAAAGAAGNGGCAAAGCATGTATTGTTGCTTAGAAAGTCTTCTCCGCAACTGTTCAAGAAGTTCACGAGGCTACTGGACGAACTAAAGGAGCATCCATACACTGGAACCGGGCATCCCGAACAGCTGAAGTACTTACAGGGCGTATGGTCAAGGCAACTCGACAAGAAAAACCGTATCAGATATACGGTGAACGAAACTACCATTGTGGTTTTTGTTATTTCTGTTTGGGGACATTATGACGATAAGTGATTTAAAATAGCAATATAAAAATCAAAGACATGACAGTTGTAAATCTCACATTTGAGGAATTTGCTGATAGAATAGAGGACGTGCTTGATTTGGTTGATAAGGGAGATAAAGTGTTTATTCACCACGAAGGGAAGATCTATACTGTTATTCCTGTAAGTGATGAAGAATTAGCGAGTATTACCGAAAAAGGCGTTACTGGATAAGTGACTTTTCCCTTTCCGGTCTGCAAAGGTAACTCCATACTCCGGAACGGTCAAGGGCTTCGCAAGTCCGGATCCGGAAAAATCCTACGCTCGCAAGCTCGTGCGGTTTTTCCTGTCCGTCCCCTTGACCGTTCTCCGTATTCCGTTGTGGAGAAGGCAGGGAAAAGGGGAAAAATATGTGCCTATGCAGTGTGTTAGCGTGTTGTGTATTCCCATGTGGTATGTGTAATATAGCAAGAAGTGTCCTTGTCGGACATTTCTTGCCTTTCTCGCTTTGCTCAAAAGGATTTTAAGATTACCTTTGCAGCATGGAAGTGAATCGAACGGAGAAGATAACATTCCGCTGCACCGCACTTGAAAAGGCGGCACTTGCGGAACAGGCAGCCCGATGCGGCATCAGCACATCGGAATACTGTCGTACACTCGCACTGGGCGGACGACCCAAAGAGAGGTACACGGAAGAAGAAAGGGAACTGTTTCGGGAGATAGCCCGACTGAAAGGAACACTCCAGCGTCTGAACAACTACTTCGGTGGGCGCCAGTACAAGGAAGTGTTCGAGGAGAACCAGGCACTAATCAATGAACTTAAAAAGATACTTTCACGATGATAGCAAAAGGAAAGAGCATTTCCCATGGCACGGCAGCACTGGAGTACGACCTTGCCAAAGAGATAAACGGAGAGGCGGCAGCCACCGAGATACACCGCCATGAGCTTTTCGGCTGCACAGGCGAAGAGATGGTGCAGGAGATGAAACCCTACTTTGTTGATTTTCCGAACGTAAAGAACAACTGCCTTCGGTTTGAGGTCAGTCCTTCAGTGGAAGAAAGTGCAGGCATGACCGATGCGGACTGGGCGAAGCTCGGCAACGACTTCATGCAGCGCATGGGCTTGATGAATCACCAGTACATCATCGTGAAGCACAGCGGAACGGAGAAGAACAGCAGACAAGCCCACCTGCATATACTGGCAAACCGTGTGTCGTTATCGGGGGAACTCTACAAAGACAACTGGATAGGGAAGAGGGCCACGGAAGCCGCCAACGGAATAGCCAGAGAACGGAACTTGGTACAGTCAAAGGACATAGGCAAAGCCAACAGGGAAGAGATAAAACAGGNTATGGACAGTGTCCTTGTAAGGATGCAGGGGTTTGACCTTGCCGGATTCAGCCGTGAACTCGGAAAACTGGGATTCAAGGTGAGGGAAGCCCGTGCGAGTACCGGCAAACTTAANGGCTACTATGTAACGAGCCGGAGCGGAACGGAATACAAGGCAAGCGAGATAGGGAAAGGCTATACGCTTGCCCACATCGAGAAGACACANAAAAAGTTGAAGTATAACTCAATCAGCAGGAATTATGGAAACACCCTCAAACCCCAAGACGGAGGACTACACCTATAAGCAGGGACAGTACAGCCCCCGAAAGAGAAAGGATACCACTCCCAAAGTAAACCCGCAACTTGCGGTAGAACTTGTATTTCAAGAATTGAAACGTGTGGAATCTTATACAAAGCGGATAGAGGACGCAACGGCAAGAAAGATACAGATAGACGGTAGAAGTCTTGAAAGTGCCGAAAATCGCCTAAAAAATGTATTGACGGACTTTGAGCGGCAGGGGGACAGAATGAAAAACGGTAGTTATGTGGATAAACGGATTTCATTTTATTCTATTCTTTGTGTCGTTTTTTCCCTTTTGTTCGCCTGTCTCATGTGTTATTTGTGGGTGGATGCTGCAAAGGAAAAAGATAAGTATCAACAGTTTTATGAATACTACAAACAGCAAATAGATAATCAAAACGGCAAATAATCTAATTATTTGCCGTTTTGATTAAAACTAAAATACAGCGCTTCATAGACACCGACCAATAGTGTTACGGCTTTATCTATGTGGCTTATTCAAGAAATAAAGTAATTTCGTCTCCAAAGAACTGTTCCTTTTCATACGGTCCAATGATGGAAAATCCAGCATTATCTATTCGGTTTTTTTTAAAAGAACCAACAAAATTTAAAATATAACAGTCTGTTGTTTCATCTGGTTCAAGTCTTTTTCCATAAGGGCTTCTTATTATGATCTTGCCATTATCTATTTCATATTTTGATTTTCCTTTTAAAAGATATAAAGTGTTTTTGGTTCGGAAAGATACAGAATCGTTGCCTTCAAAGGTCAGAGAGAGGNTTTGATTACTAAAGGTCTTTCCAAGAATCATAGATTCAATATCTGTCTGTTCTTTTTCGCATGAATATAAACAGAAACATAATAATATTATTAAGGAACTAAGAGTTTTCATGTTTTTAGGAATTTTACAGACAGTGAAAAAACATTACTCATTGGATTTATTGTTATCTATATGGTATTCTCTTTTTCGAGATATTAAGAAAACTATGATCCAAATAAAAGTAAGAAGTTCTATATTAAGAAAATATTCTTTCCAAGAAGTGGGAAGAAAACTTATATAATAATCTGCATAAAGAATAATGAAACTTAGTACAATATAAACTTTATATTAATTTTTAAGGTAGATCTGAATGCGTCATCATTGGTTAACATACCATCTAAACTCCCTTCAATACCCGGCCATCTATGTTCAGTAAGATTTAATTTGTAGTCATAAAGCTTTGTTAAATTTTTGAAGTCTTTTTCAACCTTCATCATAAACATTTTCCATTCAATATCTATGGGGGTTGGATGTGTAGGGTGATAGATAGATGTCGTATTATTCTTCAAATCTTTGACCGTAGCGTAGCAAGTGCTTTTGGTCTTAATTGGATCTTCATCGTTTGGAGAATATATCACTTCGTTGGTCTTCTTCAAATCGTCGAGATGCAGATGCAGCGTAACAACCGAGTCTTTTGTCTCGATTAGTTTCACTTCCCAATCAAACCATGCAGGAATATCCGTTTGGTTTCCAGAACTGAACTGAAAATCTGACTTGTCAATCAGTATATTAGCATTGATATCGTTTATTGCAATATCATGATTGTTGAGTTTCCCTTGAACATAGTTCTGATGTAAGATGGATTCTTCAGTATCATCGTTATTACTACACGAAGTTACAGATGTTATTGCCATAGTCACCAACATGATCAAGGCGTTAACTTTTAAATTTCGAAGATATGACATTTTGCTATGATTTTATCTGATTCTTTTCGGCGCAATCACAATGTCCATTGCGCCAGTATTAAGCGGATACATTTGATATCCNTTTGAAGTTGCATACTCATCGGAAACGATGACAGGGTCTTTAAAGTTGAGCAAGACACTCCCAATATCATCATTTTCATCCTTATATTGATAAGAAATAGTATAGGTCTGTTGAGTTGTTAACTGACTACTAAAACCTAAATTAAATTTGGCTTTATCATTACCTGCGCTCAAACCAAATTCCGACTTTGCGACAAAACTTGCAGTATAGTTTTCTGAAGTTGTTTTTAATGTACCGTTGTCTTTTTCAATAATCTTTATATAATAGCTAAGCGGGCTGTTGACTAAATCCCATGCATCAGTAAGATATAGATCCATAGAGGACAGATCTACCCATTTGCCTTTCAAATCGTCAGGCGTTGTTGAGTACCACCATTTACTATGCCTAAATGCAGTATGATGCTTGTAACGCACGTGAAATTTATCAATGTAGAACAAATCTGATCCCTTTACAGAAATTGGTTTGGTTTCTACTAAGCCATTTCCTCCTTTATATGATTGAAAAACGATTTCAAAAGCTCCATTTGTCCACAAATCTTTCGCAATTTGCTCTGTTGAAGGATGCCCTTTTTTATAGAATACATCATTCTTGAGTTTTGGATCTTCTTCTAACTGTTCGTCTATAATTTGATTGTATTTATTAGGAGAAATTCTAAACATATAAAGTTTTTCTCTTACGTAAGGGTCTAACTCTCCATTTGAACGATTCTGAGGGGAAAGATTGTAGTAAATAAACTCTCTATCTATCAAATGTTTATTATTCTTTGCGAGGTTGTAAGCTTCAATACAACGTGAATCAAGTTGTTCTTTTCCCAAATACGGTTTCTCCTCAGGGGCAACTTCTGAATTCTTTTCATCATAATAGGAAGCTCTGGTTTGGTTCACTTTTGTTCCATCATATGCTGGGTCTACAAAGTCATAGTGTGATGGTGCATTACCTGCGCGTGTTGATGAAGTTCCTCCGACAACCTTCATTCTTTCGTTGCTTTTGACAACCAGGAACGGAAAGTTAGGTAAACTTCCAGCGGGCAAAGAAAGTAGAGAGTCACCATCGGCAAAGAATACAGAATTATCGTTACCTGTTGCATAGGTTGTAGCAATTTGATCCTGAGAGGAGTCCCAATTGTTGACGCTAAAAGCGTTGAAGCTACCCAAATCAGGTATCATAATTGTCAAGAGAGGTACACTGCTTTCTATGACACCGATTTCTTCCTCTGAAGAATATTCAACAAGAATGTCACGTAGTGTTTTCCCCTGTTCTATCACCTTGTCCTTAACATAAGGATAAAATACATCGTAGTCTTTGTCAAATTGTTTTTGTGCCTCTTGTTTGAGAAAGGTTCTTAGAGAGGAATTTTTCGTAGCTGCAACTGATAGAATCTTTGCAAAGTTCCTTTCTGCCGTAACTTTGCTCATATTCTCTCCAATGGGGCCATTTGTTATTTCATTACTTGCTGTCTCAGCCATATTATTAAATACCTCATCTGCTGAACAAGCATAGAGNCCTCCTAATAATAGAATCGTTAAATAAAAGGGTTGTTTTTTCATGCTTCTTTTTTAAAAGGTTTATATTTTGCAAAGATATAAACAATGATTAAAAGTCAATATATTAAGATAATTATTTATCTTTTATTTTTCTCTGTTAATTAATGCATTAATTATACAACCTTTTGATTATTCTTTTCTTGTTCTTGTTGATTTGATTGAAAGATCTGCTTGTTGTTTATTATAGTTCGTGCCATATGTGTAGTATTTAGATTGTTGCGTATGGGTCTAATTCCTGAATCCGTTTACACAAATAATCGAAGCGTTTCTTGGTAAGCGGAGTAAGCGTNTCGTAGTTCTCGCCGTCGAAGTCCTCTCCGTAAATAAGGTCGTCCACCCCTATGCAGTGATTGTGGTTCTCACAAATGCAGTTGTGCAGCGTCCAGANGTTGCGCAGTTTTACCCAGTCGGCGGTGCGGTTCTTGATTTTCTGGAACAGTATAACCGCTGTCCGCAAATAGTGTCCCACATGATCGTAATCGTGTAAGACACGTTTCCCCAGATAATAAATATCCAAGTCTTTGTTTTCTTTGTCCTCGACCACTTGACAGAGGAAGAAAGGGATATTTATTAGATTATCCCACTCGATGTAATCAGCAAATTTCATAATATATTTGATTTTGTAATATAATCAATTTTTTGCGTTCTCAACTTTCTTTTTGAGGTTCTGAATAAACCAGCCCACGTTTTCCTGTGGTCTGAATCCCTGTTTAGCTATGTACTGAAATGTTTCTTCCAGTTCCTGGATTGTGTCGTTTTGGAATATCCGTTGCAGTTCATCAATAAGCTGCACATTGCTTCTTATTTGCCCTGTGTTGAATCCCATCTTGTTTTTGAGCCATTGTTTCATTTCTGGAAGGACTGCTGCCTGTGGATACTTTGAAAGAAGTTCTTTGCGTGTTTCTTCTTTCCTCTTATTCTTGCTTATCTCGTAGAAGTGGAAAGTAAAACTCTTTATTTCTCTTCCCTCTTTGTTGCATTCGTAATCAAAGGACATGGGGGCGACTCTGTCCAGTTCTTCTTTGGCATTATCTATGATATAGCGTTTAATATCATAGACTGCAGGGTATTTATCCTGGCATCTGAACATTTCCCGGAACTCTTCCACAGTTATAACACAGTGCATCCTATCGCTCCATTGCTTGGCAAACTCAAAGAAACGCATCGAGTAGGCTGATTTCAGCTCCATTGCCACGACCAAATCTAGCTTTGTAAATCCCTTGGTAAAGTCTAAAGCGGATTGCCATACGAATTTGTGTACCATAAAAGAGATTGTTCCCTGCCCTCTGTTCTGGTCTGCATAGTTCAGTATTCCACCAAAAGAGAAGCACCCTTTTCCACGGAAGCTGATTCTTTTATCTACTAGGGATTTAAAAGCGTCCACAACTTGCTCGTAGCATTCTCCGCTGCCGTTATCCTGTTGTTCCTTGTTCATGAACTTGGTTATCGGCATGGTGAAAGATACGTGCCCATTAGCTACAAACTCCCCATCATGCTGCTCAAACCATTTTTTGTTAGCCATCCTATATTCGTAGGCTTTCTCAGCTACACGATACAGAATGCGTTTCTCTTGGGCGGTGTAGTCATACCGTGCAGTCGTGAAGTAGTTGCTTTGCTGCATCATCTGATTTTCTACTTTCAAAGGTCTTGCCATACGCTTCTGAATTATTGGTTACGGTGCAAATATAATCTAAAAAGTATAATAAACGGAAAAACTATTTGTTTTTTTTCTTATATACGTATATTTCTTCCGTATATCCTATTTTTTTTGACGTATATTTCTTCCGTATATGACGTATATTTCTTCCGTATATGAAGAAAATAAAACGCTATAATACGTTGTATATCAATAGTTTGCGATTGTTTTTTCAAAAGTGCAAGGTTAATACAAGATAATAACCTAGGACAAGGTTACAGAATTTTAGTCTCAAAGTGGGTCAAAAACTGCCTAAAAACATACTTTCGGAAAAACAATAGGGAAGAAAAAAGACAGGTTTGTGGAAGGTTAGAGGTTAAAGTTTAAGGTAAATTTTACTGGCGTGTACACAAATAAGTACACAAATGATTTGGGGGGGTGAACTTTTATAGTTATATTTGCGGTGTAAATCAAATATATAAATGTTATGCAGATAATTACAACGCGTGAATTTCGTGCCAATCAGAAGAAATATTTTGAACTGGCTGAAAAAGAGACAATCTTTGTCTCCCGTCGTAATGCTGCCCCCAAACATGCTTATTACATGGTACATTGGGGATCGAGCGTAACAGATGCCAAGAAGGAAATGGCTATGGCAT
>CXUA01000140.1_pt1 | contig 7936 bp, 10 predicted proteins | sample 941471 | NCBI WGS metagenome assembly CXUA01 (sample SAMEA3493468, study PRJEB9703) | human gut metagenome | biome: ENVO:mammalia-associated habitat; material: ENVO:feces | place: Bangladesh | collected 2010-01-06
ATAATAATCATGTTAGACCCAAGCATTGCCGCATTGTTGAGTCCTTCCAAAGCCTCTCCCCCACTCAACGAACCATCACCGATTACAGCGATGATGTTTTCTTTGCCACCTGTGAGATCACGTCCTTTTGCAAGTCCCATTGCCAGTGAAACAGATGTTGAGGTGTGTCCTATCGTAAAGAAATCATGCTCGCTTTCATTCGGATTAGTATATCCGGTGACATCATCATATTTAGCCGGATCAAGAAATGCAGCCATTCTTCCGGTAAGCATTTTATGAACATAGCTCTGATGGGATACGTCAAAAACTATTTTATCAATGGGAGAGTTAAAAACATAATGCAGTGCAATTGTAGTTTCCACCATACCAAGATTCGGGCCGATATGACCACCGTGTTCACTTAATTTCCTGATTAACGCAGTTCTTACTTCCTCAGCCAGCACACTTAGTTGTTCAACTGACAATTTTTTTATATCTTTCGGTAAATTAATATTTTCTATATACATTTTTTATACCTCCATTTAATTTACAACCTAATTTTTTCAAACCATTCCGTAACCAGATCCCGCGTTATCCGTCCATTTAAAAGTTTTCCATCTTTCCACACGATATCCGGATATGCTTTATGAAGATTCTTTTCACAATTTCCTATGCCGCTGCCTCCCGATGTAGCGAACGGAACAACTATTTTACCGGCAAAATCATAACTTTCCAAAAATGTATTAATTATAGTAGGGGCAATATACCACCAGACCGGAAAGCCTACAAACAGAACTTCGTACTTTTCCGGATGAAACAACGTACCGGAAATGGCAGGACGCGAGAGAGCATCTCTCATCTCCATCGAACTACGGCTTTTCTTATCATTCCAGTCCAGGTCAGCCTCCGTATAAGGAACCTCCGGCTTAATTTCATACAGATCTGCTCCAGTAATTGCAGCCAATTTCTCTGCCACAGCTTTAGTTACGCCGCTACATGAGAAGTACGCTACTAAAATCTTTCTGTCATTCATAACTCTTTCTCCTTGATCTAATTCTAATAATATTTAGTACTCTACATTCACTATGCAAAAGTATGCCGTTACAACAAAATCTACCGTATACAAATTACGGATAAGTGTAACACGATTACGGATTTTGCAAGATATCCGGACGGAGCTTGAACAACAGACCTTTCGACAAATTCCCGATAGAAGAATGTACATACGGTACACCTCTTTACATAACACTTGAAGAAAAGGACAGAATTATCAATGCCGACCTATCAGCCACTCCGCAACTGGCAATACAGAGGGATATATTTATATTCCAAACACTGATAGGCTGTCGAGTGAGCGACCTATACCGCATGACGCAGAGCCGACCCACGCACGCTACCCGAACTTCTGATAGAAAGGCATGACATTCTAATTGAAAAAATTGGCACACGGTTGAAAACCCATGCCACAGAAACAGATATAGCACGGTTGTTTATCGCATTAGTGGAATACCGTTTCATGCGGAAGTGTCCCATCAAGACTTTCAGAAATGCCTGTACAACCAGTTTAATGAACAAGAAATCGTTCATGAAAGAGGTATTCAGAAAGCATACAAAAATCTCATTTCTCCACTTGGAAACGGCAAAAAGTTGATAAAAGACGCTGGCGAAGACCATGATGCCATCGAAGAATTGAAAGTCTATTTATCCGATTAAAACTCGTTTAATTCGCTTTTGGATTTCACAAATTTAGCTAACTGAATATCATTGTTTTACGATTGATTTTCATTATATATTTGCGCCACTATCCTAATCGGGGTAGTGGCTTTTCGTTTATAATACTGCCAGAACGAGAAGCCTTACAACCGGCAGTTTTAAGAAGCCTATGACAGACTTATTGGCAATTATCCAAAACGGAAACGGCAACATCAAACAGGAAATCAATGACGAGGATATGGCAGCAATGCAGACTTTGGCTTACGACAGTCTGCGGAAGACCCCAGAAAAAGTAGAGGATTCAAGTTATAATTCCGTTCTATATAATACAAAAGATCAATTAAATAGCTAATTTTGTATTCGGATAAAGGCAACTCTTTCCAAGACATTAGAGAAAAGAAGAAACGTTATGTTTATCTTGTAGGTGAAAACGTAGGAAATTTTCAGACTGATGTAAGAGATAGCATAGTGGTTCTCACGCATATAGCGTGGACCGTTCTTGTTTCATCTGCATCAAAGGTTTCCTATGAACTTCACTTAGACGTGGCATAGGTGGCTCACGTTCTTTCATTATAAATTTAATAACCCAATAGAGCCATAGGGATTATTACGAATATGAATAAATTGCTTATGCCATTTATGACGCTTGTTTGCTTGCTTTTTACGGCTTGCAACAAGGATGATATTTTACCCGGTGGACCGATGCTCTGGACGTATGAGATTCTGACACCGGAAAGTGTAGAGTATGAAGGTGGCACCGTAGGTTGGATACCTAAAGAATGTTTCAAGGCAAACGGTAATGAGGGATATATCGTGATGACTTGCAAGAATTTCGATGTGCTCAATCCTATTTCGGGCGGTTCTTACACATACGATTGTGGATGGGCAACGCTCAAGGTGGAAGCCAATCAGTTGAAGATTCATTTTCCCCGTCAGGTTTCGGAAGCCCCGGATGCATACGAGGAGATTACAATCTCGACAAATGATGGAAAGAGAACAGCAAGTACAATTATCTGTTTGTCTAGAACCTTTAAGGACGAAGGGCAACCCGATCCAGAGCCGGAACCTCTGCCCGAAGAAGCCAAGTTCAAGATGAAAAAGGCATACTTCACTCCGTTTATGCACCTTGACACCCAATTCCCGGCACCGCTCGATCTGGTGACGTTCAGAATCACGGATATAAACGACAATTACACCCCGCTGGGCTTTCCTGAGTTTACACAATATTACGACTCTATTGTTTGGAGTGCCGAGGGTTTCCCTCATACGTTCAGAGTCTATGAAAGCAATACAACGGAGGGAGGGACGGAAACACATCTTGCTACGGAATGGAGTTCGCACTTCTTCAAAAGCGGTACCATCAAAAATTACCTGAAAGGCTATCGCAAAGGAAAGGTTGAATATGAGACCTCGCTCGCTGTGAGACTGTACGAACGTGATTTCTTGGGGATTGAATGGGGAACAATCGTGTTGCAGAGCCCACAGAACCTTACAACCTATTGCCTGCTGGACACAGATTATGAGTATCAGGTGTATGACATCGTGGCAAAGGATTATAACCCCTTTTCTAAAATAATCCCGGTGAACCATAAGCAACTCTCGGATTCAGACTTCCCGGCAGCAGCGCAAAAAGCCATCAAAACACTGATGGAGAATAACATTGGTGAAGGGCAAAATGCTGGTGGAAAAGAGAACCTGTTCAAATGCCTGCCCGAAGAGGGTGTGAAAGCTGAATTGTATTGGGAAAACAAGACTACCCGTATACTGATGTTGCATCAACTCTCCACTGACCCCGATGACCTGACACAAGAGAAGTATTATCTACACGTTGAACCTAAACAATAAAAAAATGAATAAAGTAATAGTCACATTCCTCCTTTTAATTGGTATAGTAGCATCATCTTGTACAACCTCTAAAAGTGTAATATCACAAAAGGCGGACTTGTCGAGGTATGAATATGCCTCAATTATCAACAACGACACTTATCATATTCCGGCTCAACTGATGGAATATGAAATACAACTATTTGATGCCATAGAGAGTTCCCGTCTTAAACTTGTCAATGATATACGTATTGGCGAACTTTCTCCGAATCAACAATCAAAGTTGCTTATGGTAAAATATGGAGTAGATATTTTAGAAGAAGAATCTGTCGTAACTGTAAATTTCATAGATTATCTCACTGGTCGCCCGATAGCTTCATGCCGTGGCGCATATACAACCTTAGGATTCAGCGTATCAGCAGACATTAGAGGTGCTATAAAACGTGTTGCTAAACAAATAGCAGAAACATTTCCTAAGTAATTTATTTCATACAGCGAATTTATAATGGTAAATGAATTGAATAAAGAAATGGATGTGGATAAATACAAAATAAGAAGTTGGTCTAAAGACGATTTTTCCACTTTAGCTAAATATCTTAATAATAAAAAGATATGGGATAATTGCCGTGATAGCCTACCATATCCTTATTCTGAAAACGATGCGCAACAATTCATCCTGTTCGTTTCAAGTCAAAACGAACAAAATAATTATTGTATCGAAGTAAATCAGGAAGCGGCTGGTAATATAAGTTTTGCTCGTGGTATAGATGTAGAGCGCTACAATGCAGAATTAGGTTATTGGCTTGCTGAACCATATTGGGGTAAAGGGATTATGACCCAAATGTTAGCATTGGCTATTAGCTGCTATTTTCATCATACAGATGTGATACGCATTTGTGCAAATGTTTATGCTGGCAACATAGCATCGATGAGAGTATTAGAGAAAATAGGTTTTCGTAAATGTGGCATACATCGTAATGCCTGTTTCAAGAATGGAGTATTTACAGATTGCCATTATTTTGAATTGCTAAAAGAGGAATTTAGGAATTTGGTTAAATAGTACAAAAACACCCGGCTTTACATTATTGGGTATAAAACTGGGTGTTTATTTGCAAATTACTAATTTTCAGCGTTTATTGCGGAAAGATAGGCTCTCAGACCTCTAAAACATAAAACTGAACCCTCTCTTTTGTGAAGCATTGAAATGTTCAATCTCCAAAGAGAGGGATTTCTTTAATTGCCTTGCCATAAAGTCCAAGAAAACCTGATTGGTTTCTTCATCCTGACATTGGCGTAGGGAAAGGATATATTCTTCTCTATCCTCTTTAAATATCTTCGTCGGGAAAAGGTGATAGCAAAATTGGATGTAGTTCATCAGCAACCGAGCCATTCTGCCATTACCATCCACCCACGGATGTATGGTTACTAAATTCAGGTGGGCATTGAAACTCAGTTCATATTGTTCCCGAAGTGTCCCCACTGTCTTCTACTTCGCTTGCAGTATAGCACAAAGTTCATCTACCTTAGCAGGAACTTTCAGATAGTTCATATAAGCATGTCCACCGACACCAGCCGTAACACCACATAGAGGAAAATCCCCTTTCGAAGAATCGAAAGAACCGCCCATTACACTGTGTACACTGCCTGTAGTGCGCATCTGTGTTGCATTCAACCTTTGTAGCAAGGCAGGAGTTATCTGTACAAGGCTACTGGACCCGGTTTTGGCAAGTTCATACGCTTGCTTCAAATCCTCATTCATCAGATGATGCACAAGCGGTTTCCCTTTCGCTGTTACTCCCTCGTCAAAAAGAAGCTGCGTATCAAGTTCCGTAAGCGTTGAGCCTTCAATGGCTGTGGAATGGGTAATAAGAGAATACAGGTAGTACTATCATAGTCCACCGCTTCATTGATACCAAGTTTCTGAAACTTTTGGTATAACTGTTCTATCTCTTGCCAAACGCCTTGTTCCATTGCTTTTTATTTAATAGGCTTTATTCTTTTCAAAGGTAGTGTATTTACTATGTTCAGCCAAAGAAAAACATTCATTTAATATCGTATTTTTTGCACGTGTGGGGAAAATATGAGGAAAATTCAGATAAAAGAAAAAGCTAAGTAATTGACTATTCAATACTTATCTTTTTTCTTCGTACCTAGACCCGGTACAAACTATAGAAATCATAGGAAAATAAGAGAAAATAACCAACTGATTATCAGACGATTTATATTTTCCATTTTTGCCATTTTACACCCTTATTTTGTTACTTAGTACACTTTGAATTCTCATTTTCTTTCGCACCTTTGCAACATCGGAAAACAAAAGAAAATCAATCACTTAGCACTTTTTACCGATTATGTACCCAAATCGGGATAAAACCAGTAGCGTATGGCAAAGATAGAGAATAAAACGAAAGAAAACCCCAAGTTAGAGCAAAATAAGCTCTCGGATGGTAGAATCAGCCTGTACTTAGAGTATTATTTAGGTAGAGAAGCCCGTTTTAGATGCAAATGGCAATCAGGTATATTATGAAGATGGCAAAATGCAAGGCAAACCCAAGTTTTCGGTGAAGCACAACAGGCGAAAAGAGAACCTGAATCTATATCTTATGGATAAGCCCCGTACTCCTGCCGAACGTCAACAAAATAAGGAAACACTGGGGCTTGCCACAAAGATACGTGCCGAACGTGAACAAGAGTTTAAAGAAAGTATGTTGGGATACCGCCTAAAGAAAGATTGTACCATCAACTTTCTTGATTACTTCCAAGCCTACATAGATAGCTATACAAAGAAAGATTGCGCATGGTGCAAATTGCACTTAGCCGTTTCAAAGACTTCCTGAAAGAGCAATACCCTCTTTATGAATGTAACATCAAACCTAAATTTATCACAAAGGATATGATAGTACAGTTTGTGGACTACCTGCAATCCCGTAGTGTTGGCGAAGGAGCGAAAAGTATCTATCAGCGTTTCAAGAAAGTGATACGCTATGCCATCGAACACGATGTGATACTAAAAGACCCGTGCAAAGAAGTAATTTGCAAGGTAGACGACCCAATGTTACGGAAAGATGTGCTTTCACTGGAAGAAATTCAGTCTCTTATCAACTGCCACTATGAGAATGAGAACCCGATGGTAAGACGTGCCTTTATCTTCTGCCTGTATTTCGGTTTACGCTTCTGTGATGTGAAAGACCTTACTTATAAGAATGTAGACTACTCAAACAAGCTATTGAAGTTTGAACAGAATAAGACCAAAGGGCATTCTTCTGCCAGTGGCGTAGTCATTCCTTTGAATGATGGTTTACTCTCTATCATCGGTGAAGCTCCTGCGAATGGGAACAAAGATGTTCTTATTTTTGACCTGCCGACTTATGAAAGTTGCTCCAAATCATTAAGACGTTGGGTAAAGAGGGCAGGAATTGATAAGCACATTAGCTGGCATTGTGCCCGTCACTCATTTGCAGTGAATATCCTTAACAATGGTGCTAATATTAAAACAATAGCCGGTTTGCTCGGACATAGCGGGTTGAAGCATACGAAGAAATACACCCGTGCAGTGGATAAGTTGAAGGAAGAGGCAATTAATAGTTTGCCCGAGTTAAAGCTTTGAGAATAAAAACAGTAACTTTGCACAAATAGTAAAAATATGAACTTTGAATCGTTAGTTAATCATGCCAATATTAGACTATGATATGCTTGGCTTAGAGATTTGGCGGTCGGCAACCGCCAAATTTACTACACCCAAATTGGCGGATACCATCCGCCGAATTAGAAAAGCAAGATTCGGCACACGCTGTGTGCCAAATTCATAATGCTTAAAAATAGGCGTTCTCTTATACTAAAGATTGAATAGTTCCTTATATAAACAGCTTATAAATTATGGAATTACAGGTTATTCAGAATAAAATATACGAAGTCAGAGGTCAAAAGGTAATGCTTGACTTTGATTTAGCTGAACTTTATGGGAGTGAAACCAAACGACTGAAAGAAGCAGTAAGAAGAAACCTCAAACGCTTCCCCAGCGATTTCATGTTCGAATTAACAAAAGAAGAGTTTGAAAGTTTGAGGTCGCAAATTGCGTCCTCAAACAAAAGAGGTGGTACACGATATATGCCTTTCGCTTTTACTGAGCAAGGCGTTGCTATGCTTTCATCTGTACTAAACAGCGAATCTGCCATCGAAATAAACATATCTATCATGCGTGCTTTCGTTACAGTACGTCAATACTTGTCTTCCTTAAATAGCACAACTAAGGAAATCGAAGAACTAAAACAACGCATGAAAATGTTGGAAGAAGGCAACGAAGACACAATAGCAGCAGTCAATGACCTTAGCGAAGATACCCGAAAAGAGCTTGACGATATTTACTTAGCATTGTCACAGTTAGCAGAGAAACAAAAGCATGTTAATAAACAAACAGAAC
>CXUA01000037.1_pt1 | contig 7354 bp, 7 predicted proteins | sample 941471 | NCBI WGS metagenome assembly CXUA01 (sample SAMEA3493468, study PRJEB9703) | human gut metagenome | biome: ENVO:mammalia-associated habitat; material: ENVO:feces | place: Bangladesh | collected 2010-01-06
AATACCTTGTTGTTCCAAGCCCCCCAATATTCTCTGGGCATTGTCGTACAGCTGGATTTGTGCCTTATTTAGAGTCTCTAATTTTGTATTGTTATCTTTATGACTGTCTACTCCAATGGTAGACTCTATCATATTAGTAGACTTATTTACATCATTCAAAATAGACATCAAATATCTGGGATCATCTGATATTTGGGATAGCCAACTTTTTAAATATTGTGCGTTTTCTTTTTGAGGAAGTACCGCTATTCCAAGATCTCTACCAGCTACAGCAGATGATAATTCAGCAATCAATTCCTCTTTTGCATATTGGGAATCTCCGAAGAACTCTCCAAATGTTCTATTTAGCCTGCTGCTGTGCCCTGTACTATGTGCCATTTCGTGGAGTGCAGTAAAATAGAAAGATTCTTTTTTAAAGAATTGTTCATAGGTTGGTAGTACGATGCTATCACTCTTTCTATTATAAAAAGCTCTGTCTTGTTGCTTTAATTCTATCGGACATATCCAACTTTGTTCTGTGATTGCTTTATCTATCAGTTGATTGTGATATCCGTCAGATTCGGTATTCAATTGAGGTTGAAATCGTTGTTGTAACTTAGCCCATTCTTCGGGAAATTTTTCTGAATAGTTTGTTTGCTCAAGGTTGAATACGCTGTAGAATTTCTGAATAGGTTTTACTTTATAGTGTACCTTTTCTTCATCAGAAAGAGAGTGATAAAATTCCTTTGTCACTTTATTACCGCTGATAATTTCTGTAATATACAGATCGTAAAAGGTGATAGGGAACGCACGGGCTCCTTTTAGTATTCTTATATTCCTTTCTTGGGCCTGGTGAAAAGTGATAAAAACTGGAGTACTATATTTGTTTTCATCACATATGGCATATAATAATACTTTGTTGAGATTACTATATGGACGTCCGGACAGATTCTGTGGTACACCAATAAACGTTGGGGTGAACCATGGCTTTTGCCATTCTGAGGCACCTACTTCTTTAATTTTCTTAATGATTAGCTCTGTATATTTTTCAAGAGCAGGATTTATGTTATTATTCATTTTCCCTATACAAATTATTCTCGTATTCAGTTAGCCATTTTGTTGCATCATTTGGAGTCCATTCTTGTTCTCGTTTTCCGATAAAGCTCATGGCTTCTTCGAAGTCTTGCTTTAATTCTGGCTGGGACAAAACGTAGTCGAGCATATTTTTTTCTTTGTTTTGAACCAAGTCGATAATATTGTTTTCTGATTCCATAAAATTTATTTATTGGTTATGCGACAAATATATATGGGGACCGACGCAAGAAACTTGCGTTTTGGAGAAAAAAATAAAAAAACTCCCACATCATGAAGACATGGGAGTTTTTGAAAGAGTGATACTTTAAGAGAAATATATCTATTGGTGCCAGTGGGTTTGTTCAAAGTTTAAATAATTTAAGGCCTCCAAGAAGAGATTGGCTTCTTCCTGGCTATTATTGACCTTGGCTGCTAAAATTGGGTCCATATCTAGTCTTAATAGAGTCCATTCAGAACCGCCTTCTGGTTTCCAGTATAAATGTACCATAGGAGTACAGTATCCTATTCCATTTGCCATTTTAGGCATTTCTCTTTTAACAGGGAAAGAACAAGGGATGATACCTTTCCAAAATCTTACAGTCGGTTGTAGGTCGATGCTGATACGCCCGATCTCATCCTGCCATTCAGTATCATTGATGGTATTTTTCTTTTTATCACTAGGACGGTAAGTATTTCCTAAATAATCAAAAGTTCGTTCCCATACAGCTTTTATCTCTCCTTTAAGTCTTATGTTATTTCGGTTTGACAATATATAGGTAATATTAAACTCACTGTTAAATGGTCGATTATGGACAACAACTCCAGTGTTTACTTCCTCTTCTACTTGTATCATTCGTAGTGTTGGAAGAGAGGTTTGTTCTTTGATGACATAACTCATGTCTCTTTTAGAGACGTTATCTCTACGGTTGGCTTTTTGCCATGTTGTTTCTCCTTTTTTCCGGAATAATACACTTAATTCATAAGTCCCAGCTGGAGCGGTAACATAGCAGCGTCTCCCGGTTCCTTTCATCATTGCCCCATTTTCTGCAACAATTGCACATGGCTGATATTGGTCTACAATATTGCCATTATCATCAAGTAATACCATGCGGAAATCTCCTTCCCATTTTTCTGGCATATTTTCTGTTTCCATATCAAAGCCTGTCCAATATCCAAGGAAACTAAACATTCTGCCCTCATTCCTATAAACAGTTGCTCCGTAACTATTTCCACTAGGTTCAATGTCAAACCAATCCTTGTCAGATTGTGAAAAGATAATCTTGTCTGTTTTTCCAAAAGTACTCCAATGGGTTACATCAATGGGATATTCTTCTAATTCGATAGGGCTATTATACCCCCCTTTCAATGTTAAAGTATAAGTGTATACTTTGCTTGCTTCCCACTGGTGGACTGAAGGTAGTTGATATACTCTCGTTTCTCCATCAACTGTAATGGTAATACTTACTCCTTCAGCGGTATCAATTGGAAGCAATATAGCTTCTACAATAATGGGATCTTTATCATCATTGACAGTAAAATTCCCACCTGCTTGGTAATCTCCCTTCTCACCGATCGGAATAATAGTATTAGCTACTGCATTAAATTTGGCCTGTTTATAAATACCATTCCAGATGACAGATTCTACTTTACCATTGCCTGTATAATTATTCTTCTTAAGTACAACTCTAACTAAAGCGAGCGTATGTTTCATGGTAACTTCTGCATCAGCATTAGAGGTTCCAACGATCGTATTTCCATTTAAAAAATCAATTTGATCTTCGATGTTAATAGGAATATTATCGTGTGTTTTAACAGTTATATCATAGGGAAAATAGCAATACATATTCTTCATTGTAGATGAGAGCAAAATGTTTTTCCCGTTCCAAGCAGTACCATTATAAGTAAACTTACTGTTAATACAAGTATCATTATAGAATATGCCGATTCCATCTCCTGGTTTAAATCCTGTAACTACTCCTCTGGTAGCTGCCTCAGTCAAATTTTCTATTGTTGGCAGTAATGTTAATTTGATGCCGGTTTCTGTTGGTGGTTCTGGTGAGACAGGACTATCTGGCGATTCAGAACAAGAGAAGAACATGCTGGCCAGCATTCCAAAAAGTAATAGCTTTTTCATTTCAGGTTTCATTTTAGTATTTACAAAAACGCAATTGTTTATAATATAAATATTTTAGTTGTTTAGACTTTTATTTTTTTGTGATGGATATTTGGGGAAGGTAGGGTTGTGCCAACGTTTTGACACAACCTTCTTTGGTTTGATTTCAAGAAACTCCGAATTTCTCTTTGTCTCGTTCTACTCCCTCTTTGATATAATCATAGATCATATCTTGTTTATTTTTACCTGTATAGACTTTTAATAGACTTAGGTCTTGAAACATCTTTTTATCCATTCTAAAAGTAGTCGTGACATTACGTTCGGGTGCTACTTCTACATTTTCTGCGTCTGCCAGGTTCTTACCGACTGATTCAAGCTTACTTGTATCTACTTTTTTTCCCATAATTTATTTATTTAGTTAATTGAATGATTTCTTTCGTAAAGTCTTTATAGTTTTTGGCACCAGTTGACTCTGGTGCGTATTCGAATATTGTTTGTTGCATATTACTTGCTTCTGATAATGCAACATTCTTCCGGATTGTGCTATTAAAGATCTTGTTCTTGTTAACGTGTTTTGATAAAAGTTCCTCAATATCTCTTGTTTGACTTAGCCTGCTATCGTACAGAGTTTTTAGATAACCTAATATTTCTAGTTGGTTATTAATCTCTTTTTTTACGTCACTAAAGAAATTGGCAATTTCACTTGTTCCTAAAAAAGCGAATGGCTCAAGTTGTATAGGTATGATTAATTTGTCAGATGCTACTAAGGCATTAAGAGTTATCATACCTAAAGATGGAGGACAATCTATTAGTATGTAATCATATGCATGTTTTATAGGATCTAGTAACTTTTTGAGTTTACTTTCCCTACCTATACGTTGTAATAATAAAACAGCTTCTATATCTATGCTGCCGGCCGGACTATAATGTAGGTTTTCTATTTGATCATGTGCGTAGATCGGTATGTCTACTTTGCCGGCAAGTGCATCGAAGATATTGGACTCTGAATCATCATAACCCATGATGAAACTAGCATTTCTCTGTCGGTCGAGATCTATAAGTAGTACTCTTTTCCCTTCAATTGTCAATGCGTGTGCGACATTGACAGCGGTGGTGGTTTTTCCGACGCCACCTTTGTTATTTACGAATGTAATAATCATCTTTAAGGCTGTTATATTGTTAATATTGGCACAAATATAAATATAATATTTTATCAACGCAAACAAAATAGAATTTATTTTTTTTAAAAGATAAAATATTAATAGTTTTAAATATTGTAATGACGAATTGTATATTGGCTAGACAATTCACAGGCTTAAATCATCAAATGATTCGTTGGAAATTTGCTTTTTTTGTGCAAGTTCCTTTTGCATTTTACTGATGGCAACATCAAAAAAGAATGCTACCATGGGATAGGTAGAACGTTCATCCCTGCACACTTTTAGCACATTAATATATTTCTCACGATCTTTATTTTCAATAATGATGATTGGATGTCCTAACTTTACTAATATATAGTTGGACAGTAGGCGTCCTAAACGTCCATTTCCATCTCGAAAAGGATGTAAGAATATGAAGTGTCGGTGAAATTGAGCTGCAATTTCTATTGGATGAATTTTTTGCCTGGCAATAGCTCCTTCTGTCGCTTCTAGTAATTGAGGAATGCGTGAGATATTGATTTCATGGTCACCAAATATTGTGTCTCCTGCCCCCATATCGGTATCTGTATACTCACCAGGAATTGCACCTTTGTGCAGATAGCTAAGTGTATGCTCTGTTAATATACGGTGGGTTGTTTTTAATAACTCTTCTGTTAGTGGACTTTCTAATTGGGACATTAAAAATTCATATGCATTGAAATGATCCAGCATTTCAAAAGCATCTAATAGTCGCTTTCCCTGAGGGATCATGCCTAGGCCTTTTTCTTTGAGTGTTCTTGTTTCATCTACGGAAAAAGTATTTCCTTCTATTGCACAATTGTGGGCAGAAAACAGAATTTCATTATATTCTTTTAGATCCTGTAGCGTAAATCGGTCTATAATTCTCTTTTTGTACTCCTGCAAACAGGCTTCGTACAGTTCTATTTCTTTTTTGAACATCTTCTATTACTTTTATAAAAAATAAATATTGTATTTTTGAACACAAATATAATTATATTATTTCTGCAACGCAAACATCTATAAGCTTTTTTGTATGAAGTGTTGATATTAGAGGAAAGAATTACTAAAAAACTTGGCCAACATTGTGTACATTTGCAGACACATATCGTCTTAGGATTATCGACAAACAATAAAAGGATGAACATCGAAACTATATTGGCAGAATTGGAACTGAAATTGCAAAGTATAGGTTTTACTGAGGGATCTTCAGCTATGCTTCTACAGTTAAATATAGCGGGACAGAATTATATACATTCTTGTGGAAATCTGAATATGCTAAATGCTTCATCAGCTAGACTTATTGATGGACATAGATATATATTTGTAGAATTTATGTATAATGAAATCTCGAATGCATCCTTGTCAACTAATACTAAGACTCTTCATAGAGATACAGCGCGACTGCTAAAAGAATATAATGAGTCACTTGCAATAAGAGAGATAACAACGGAATGTCTGTATGATTTAGAGTTCTTTATGCAAGCAAAAGGATTTGCTGTTAATACTATTGCCCGGCATATGAAAGTCTTGAAGAAATATATAAATCTTGCGATAAAAAAAGGGCTACTATATCAATCCCCATTTATTGGATATACAATTAAGTCTCAGGAGACACATCGGGAAGCACTTTCGGAAAAGGAACTGAAATTGTTTGAAGAATACATTCCGGTGTGTCCTACCGACAAAGAAGTTCTATTGGCTTTCTTGTTTAGTTGTTACACAGGTTTAAGGTATTCTGATATTTGTTGCTTTAGTAAGAGAAATATCCAGGTGCTGAACAATAAAAAATGGATTATATTATGGATGAAGAAAACAGGAAATGAAGTTCGGATTCCACTCAGCACTGTGTTTAATGGTAAAGGCTTAGCTATAAGTAGGGAAATAAAACGTCCTAGGGGGCCATTATTTAAACTGAGAAATAATCAGCATGCTAATAGGGTCTTGAAGGCTATTGCTAAGGAGATTGGCATAAAGAGAAATGTAACGTTCCACACTGCGAGACATACTTTTGCGACTTTACTTTTATACCGTGGTGTCTCAATTACTACTGTGCAAAAACTATTAGGACATAGAAGTGTAAAAACAACTCAAATATATAGTGCAGTTACAGATTTGACGATTGAAAGAGAACTGCGGAAGAGTAACAAAGCAGCTCAAAAATGTTAGATAGCAAAACCGGGAAATAGCCCGGTTTTGCTGAAAGGATTTTAATTGTCTTCTCGACCAACATTAGATTCTATCACATAGTCATAGCTATCATCAGAATCTTTGTTCGCTTTAATTTGCCATTGAATACTAGTAATCCTAGAGCCTGTATCTATTCCTGGAAGATACTCAACTTTCCATTCTTTTTGACCGGCAACCAGTCTTAGAGTCTGACCACCAAGATCGTCATAGTAAGGATATACTTCAAAACGACCATCAACTTCCATTTCATAGTCGCCTTGAGATTCTATGTTAACATAAAGATCTTTGGTGGTTGTATAAGTAGATTTAAAAGTGAAGATTGCTCCGGCTAAGCGCCAGCCACTTAGATATCCGCTTATGTAATTTGTTGACTTTTGTTTTTTGAATTTCGCAGTTAATGTTCTAACAGAACAATCCGATCCTGATTTTTCTATTTTTTCAAATCCCATAAGCGTTGTTTATATTTAAAGTTTTTAACCTAATTGTGATGTTGAAATATTTACTTTTGTAAATATAAATATAAAGTTTGAAACTCTAAAAAAAACTTCAATTGATTATGATTTATTAACGAAGAAAAAAAGATTGGAGATAATGTTGTTTTACTTCACTATTTACTATTAGGGCACTCCCCTATCGGGTCAGGCTATCCATTGCAAGTCCTCGCAAGCTCCGGGCTTTACATTCCTATCCTTAGTGCAAAAAATAGTAGGGAAATAAAACTATACGCTTAAGTAAAAAGATAAATATTGTAAATGTTATAGTTTTAAATATTATAAAATATAAGAAAAATAATAGTTTTAAATATTTGTATTGTTGGCTGATTATTAGTATCTTTGTATAT
>CXUA01000218.1_pt1 | contig 6205 bp, 6 predicted proteins | sample 941471 | NCBI WGS metagenome assembly CXUA01 (sample SAMEA3493468, study PRJEB9703) | human gut metagenome | biome: ENVO:mammalia-associated habitat; material: ENVO:feces | place: Bangladesh | collected 2010-01-06
GTAGTTGGTTGTAGCGGCGCGATATAGTAAGCTTACCCACTTGCCTCTTTAGCTCAGTTGGCCAGAGCACGTGATTTGTAATCTCGGGGTCGTTGGTTCGAATCCGACAAGAGGCTCAAAAAAGGAAAAGCATCTCGGCACTGCCGGGGTGCTTTTTTGCGTTTATTCTTCTGATGGTTTATGAAAAAGGAAAGGGATGAACCTGTTTATGATACATCCCTTTTCGCATTTACATTCAATTATTATAAATAACTAACCTTTTATCATGCTATGCTATCATGATTTTGTTTAGCCTTTTACTACAATTCGTTTATATCCGTATACGGCGCGGTCTCCCAACTCTTCTTCAATACGAAGCAGCTGATTGTATTTTGCCATACGGTCCGAACGGCTTAAAGAACCGGTCTTGATTTGTCCGCTGTTGGTTGCTACGGCAATATCTGCAATGGTTGCATCTTCTGTTTCGCCTGAGCGGTGTGAAGTGACCGTTGTATATCCATGGCGGTGTGCCATTTCAATAGCGTTCAGTGTCTCTGTCAGTGAACCGATTTGATTAACCTTGATCAGGATAGAGTTAGCGCAACCCTTTTCGATACCTTTTGCCAGGAAGTCAACGTTAGTTACGAATAAATCATCGCCTACCAACTGACAGCGATCCCCGATGCGTTGAGTCAATTTCTTCCAGCCTTCCCAGTCATTTTCGCTCATACCATCCTCAATGGAATCAATCGGATATTCGTTGATAAGTTTTTCCAAATAGTCAATTTGTTCGTCAGCTGTACGTTTTTTGCCTTTTTCACCTTCAAATTTGGTGTAATCGTAAATACCGTCATGATAGAATTCGGAAGAGGCGCAGTCCATGCCAATCATTACATCTTTGCCCGGTTCGTAGCCTGCAGCTTTGATAGCGGCAAGAATAGAGTTAAGTGCATCTTCTGTTCCTTCCAGGTTGGGAGCAAAACCGCCTTCATCACCAACAGCTGTACTCAGACCACGGTCTTTCAATACTTTTTTCAAAGCATGGAATACTTCGGCACCCATGCGCAACCCTTCTTTAAAAGAACTTGCACCTACCGGACGGATCATAAACTCCTGGAAGGCTATCGGAGCATCACTGTGTGAGCCTCCATTAATGATGTTCATCATTGGTACAGGCAATACATACGTATTCGTACCTCCGATGTATCTGTAAAGAGGAATATCGAGATAGTTGGCAGCAGCTTTAGCTACGGCAAGCGAAACACCCAGAATAGCGTTGGCACCCAGTTTGGCTTTTGTTTTTGTTCCATCCAATGCCAACATGGCATGATCAATGCCTATTTGGTCGAGGGCCGACATACCGATCAGATGCGGAGCAATGACTTTATTGACGTTCTCTACTGCTTTCTGTACACCCTTGCCGCCATAACGATGTTTATCACCGTCGCGGAGTTCAAGCGCTTCGTGTTCACCGGTCGATGCACCCGATGGAACGGATGCACGTCCCATAATGCCTGATTCCAATACTACGTCTACTTCTACTGTAGGGTTACCTCTTGAGTCGAGAATTTCTCGTCCTGTAATTTTTTCTATTTTCATTGTTTCTCTTGTTTTTTAGTCTCTGCAAATTTACTCACTTATGGGAAGCGGAAGAATCACTATTAATAGGTATTCCGTTCGGGTTCTTTCCCTATAAATCAGTATCATTACTTTTATATTATAAAACAAAGAAAAGAGAAGAAAGGTTCAATCGTCTTCTATTTTGACCCCTAGTAGAGGTAACAAATCTATTGCTTGTAACGAACTGACTATGGCTCCTTTCAGATCGGCTATATTGAGTTGAATACCTGCTATTCTAGAGTTTCTCAGGTCGATACCTTTGAGTGAAGTGTGCGAAAAGTCGGCTTCTAACAATTCGCAAGTATCAAAAGCTGCCGGCATCAGTTTGCTGTCATTCAGGCTGCCGTTTCGGAAACTGCAATGGCTGAAACGGGCTGTTCGCATTTTTACCATGGAGAGATTGATGTATTGTCCGTAGCAATGATCCATTAAAACATGATTGAGGGTGGCTTCCGGGAAACCGGTTCCCAGCAATTTGCAAGATATAAATTCTACCCGGTAGAAAGTAGTTCCGGCAAACGAAACGTTGGATAAATCGCAATTTTCAAAACGTACGTCTGTCAGTTGAGCTGATTTAAACTGACATTCGCTGAATATTTGTTGTTTGAAAGTGCAATTATTAATACTTAGATAAGGTTTAGCTATTTGATGTACGGTTCCCTTAAGGAAGTACAAATCGGAAACTTTCTCTTGGTCGGTAAGTGCATCCAGTGGGACCGGACTTTCGGACTGACTGTTAAGGAACGGAGCTACGACTTTGACGGGTTGCACTTTTTTGATTGTTGGCTTCATATATGATTCGTTTGTTATTTAAATTGTTCGCCAAGATATCCTCCGGCCAATACAGCCAAAAGTCCAAGCAATATGCTGATGAATACATAAAAGGTGAATATGCCATAAAAACCTCCTTTCAGCAAACTCAGACTGTCGTTGGCCAAAGTGGAGAATGTGGTAAAACCGCCACAGAAACCAACGGTCAGAAATAGCCTCAGTTCGAAAGATAGATTGAAACGCTCCGAAAATGAATAAAAAAAACCGATTAATAAGCTGCCTATGATATTTACGGCAAATGTTCCCCATGGAAATGGGAAGAGAGCCGGGCTAAGCCGTTCGTTGACGGCGATTTGTGTCAGATAGCGGGTTACACTGCCCATGCCTCCTCCGATAAATATATAAATAATCTCTTTCATCTTTTTTTTGATTTTATCGGCAAAGTTACCACTGTCAACTGTTTATGCAAACGTTTTCTGATAATTCTTCTTTGTTTCGGTTCTATTCATCGAACATGAATCCGCTTCTTGCTTATCTTTGCTGCATGATTACTAATTTTTATTGAACCATATCATGAAGAACATGAAAAAACTGACTTTTAAGTTAGCTTGCTTTTTTCTCTCTCTTTTAGTGAGTAGTGTGGCAATGGCCGAAAGTATTACTTCTCCCAACGGACTCTTGAAACTGAATGTATCTGTGAATGAGAAGGGGGAACCTGTGTATGAACTTTCTTATAAAGGTAAAGAAGTGATTAAACCTTCTAAACTGGGTCTTGAACTGAAAGACGATCCGGGGTTGATGGACGGTTTTACGTTGTCTGATGCCAAAACTTCTTCTTTTGACGAGACTTGGGAGCCTGTTTGGGGCGAGGTTAAGCAAATTCGCAATAATTATAATGAACTTGCGATTACTTTAGACCAGAAAGCTCAGAATCGCAAAATGGTGATTCGTTTTCGTCTGTATAATGACGGACTCGGATTTCGCTACGAATTTCCACAACAAAAGAATCTGAATTATTTTGTAATTAAAGAGGAACATTCTCAATTTGCTATGGCCGGTGATCATACGGCTTTCTGGATACCGGGAGATTATGATACGCAGGAATATGATTATACTCGGTCGAAACTTTCTGAAATACGCGGCTTAATGAAGACGGCTGTCACTCCCAATGCTTCTCAAACTCCTTTTTCTCCTACCGGTGTACAGACTGCTTTGCAGATGAAAACAGACGACGGGTTGTATATCAATCTGCACGAAGCTGCTTTGGTGGATTATTCTTGCATGCATCTCAATCTGGACGATAAGAATTTTGTTTTCGAATCGTGGTTGACTCCTGATGCCCAAGGGACCAAAGGATATATGCAAACTCCTTGCCACTCTCCATGGCGTACGGTCATGGTTAGTGATGATGCGCGTGATATTCTTGCTTCTAAATTAACATTAAATCTGAACGAACCTTGCAAACTGGAGGATACTTCCTGGATTAAGCCTGTAAAATACGTAGGTGTATGGTGGGAAATGATTACCGGAAAGAGTACTTGGGCTTATACGGATGATGTTTATTCAGTGAAGTTGGGCGAAACCGATTATACTAAAACTAAGCCTAATGGTCGTCATGGTGCCAATAATGAGAACGTGAAACGTTATATTGATTTTGCTGCCGAACACGGTTTTGATCAGGTGCTGGTTGAGGGCTGGAATGAAGGCTGGGAAGATTGGTTCGGCAAGTCAAAAGACTATGTGTTCGACTTCGTTACTCCGTATCCTGATTTTGATGTGAAAATGTTGAATGAGTATGCTAGAAGTAAAGGAGTGAAGCTGATGATGCATCATGAGACTTCTGCATCTGTGCGTAACTATGAACGTCATATGGATGAAGCTTATCAATTTATGGAAGATAACGGTTACAATGCGGTGAAGAGTGGATATGTTGGCAATATCATCCCACGTGGTGAACACCACTACGGTCAATGGCTGAATAATCATTATCTGTATGCGGTGAAGAAAGCTGCGGATCATAAAATTATGGTGAATGCACACGAGGCTGTTCGCCCTACCGGATTGTGCCGTACATATCCGAATCTGATTGGTAATGAATCTGCCCGTGGTACAGAATATGAAGCCTTCGGAGGCAATAAGCCTTTCCATACTACGTTGCTTCCATTTACGCGTCTGATAGGTGGTCCGATGGATTATACTCCGGGTATTTTCGATACTCAACTCTCTTTCCTGAGTGGTGAGCATAGTTTTGTACATACTACTTTGGCCAAACAGTTGGCTTTGTATGTCACTCTTTATAGCCCATTACAGATGGCTGCCGATCTTCCGGAGAGTTATGAACGCTATATGGATGCCTTTCAGTTTATTAAAGATGTAGCAGTAGACTGGGATGAAAGTAAGTATATTGAAGCAGAACCGGGAGAGTACATCACTGTGGCCCGTAAAGCTAAAAACACCAATAATTGGTTCGTTGGAGGAATTACTGGTGAAAATGCACGCACATCTACGTTTGTACTTGATTTCCTGGAACCGGGAAAGCAATATGTAGCTACTTTATATGCCGATGGTAAAGATGCGGATTATGAAAAGAATCCGACTTCTTATCAGATTAAAAAAGGTCTGGTGACTTATAAGACGAAGATTTCCACTGACTTGGCCCGTAGTGGAGGTTTTGCTATTAGTTTGATAGAGGCTACCCCTGCCGATAAGAAAGCACTTAAAAAGTGGAAATAACGATAGTTGGTGTAAAAAAGGTTAGTTTGGTTATTTTTTGAAATGACAGAGTCCGGATATATTGAGTATATAATCCGGACTCTTTTTAATTTATAGTTGTTGTATTCTTAATAATATATACTGTTTGGAAGCTGGACTTTCTTTTTGTTATAGCTTTGTCTTTAGCTTATATATCTATTATTCAGTTGATTGCTTCTTAACTCTAATTGTTTATAATATTAGCTTTAACATGATGTTAAAACAAGTCTTGTAAATGCAAAGAACAAGTTATTTGTCTGCAAAAGCTTTGTTCTTTGTGCAGGGAAAACCAATAACCTTCTGCCTTTATTAACATTGTTAAATTATTCTTCCCGGATGATATCTTTTTATTGGAAGTTTTTGTTCGCTATATATAATAAGGTATAAGAAGATCTATTTATTAGCCCCTCCATCCAACAGTTCTGCTATTTTCTTTTTCAAATTAAGCTTTATAATTTCATCTTGCTGTAATTCTATCTCTACCATAATTTTGGCATTTCCTAGTTTATATCTGATACCTTCGTTATCAGAATTTCTCTGTTCTCGTTTGATACTATATAAAAGGGAAAAATCATAGTCTAGCGCTATTGAAATATTGTATAATGTATCCGTGTCGATGCTTTTCCTTGTCAGTAAGTAATCTACACTTTGAGGCTTAACATCCAACCGTCTTGCGAGTTCGGCCTTTGTAACCTGTCTCTCAGACATCACATTTTTGATAATTTCACCTATATAAATATTGCTTTTTTTCATTTGCATGAAAGTACAACATAATCTGAAGAGTTAGGTTTATAGGTATAAAAGAATATCTGTCTATTTTTGTATTTTGTTCATAATTTATTTGTTTTATCAGATAAATTAGGATATATTTGCAGCGAATCACCAAGAGGGGGGGGAAGCAACACTTTCCGGTAGCGGGAGAAAAACAGAGTGAAACATAACATTTATATTATTACTATTATTCATTTAAATTTTAAGATTATGAAAAAGAAACTCATGATGGTAGCAGTGCTCCTGGGTGCTTTGTCACTGGGAGCTTGCGTTGATAACAACGAATCAGCTTCTGTGGAGGCGGTACGTAATG
>CXUA01000144.1_pt1 | contig 4808 bp, 4 predicted proteins | sample 941471 | NCBI WGS metagenome assembly CXUA01 (sample SAMEA3493468, study PRJEB9703) | human gut metagenome | biome: ENVO:mammalia-associated habitat; material: ENVO:feces | place: Bangladesh | collected 2010-01-06
TATCGGTATCATGGCTCACATCGATGCCGGAAAGACAACAACTTCTGAACGTATCCTGTTCTACACCGGATTGACTCACAAAATCGGAGAGGTACACGATGGTACTGCAACAATGGACTGGATGGAGCAAGAGCAGGAACGTGGTATTACTATCACTTCTGCCGCTACAACTACTCGTTGGAAGTATGCTGGTGATACTTATAAAATCAACCTGATTGACACTCCGGGACACGTGGACTTTACTGCTGAGGTAGAACGTTCACTTCGTATCCTTGATGGTGCTGTTGCTGCTTACTGTGCTGTAGGTGGTGTAGAACCTCAGTCGGAAACTGTATGGCGTCAGGCTGACAAATATAACGTACCGCGTATCGCTTACGTTAACAAAATGGACCGTTCGGGTGCTGACTTCTTTGAAGTTGTTCGCCAGATGAAGGCTGTTTTGGGTGCAAATCCGTGTCCGGTTGTTATTCCTATCGGTGCAGAAGAAAACTTTAAAGGATTGGTTGATCTGATCAAAATGAAAGCTATCTACTGGCACGATGAAACAATGGGTGCTGACTATACCATAGAAGAAATTCCTGCTAATCTCGTTGACGAAGCCAACGAATGGAGAGATAAAATGCTTGAAAAAGTAGCTGAATTTGATGATGCGTTGATGGAAAAATACTTTGATGATCCTTCTACTATTACAGAAGAAGAAGTATTGAGAGCTCTTCGCAATGCAACTGTTCAGATGGCTGTAGTTCCGATGTTGTGCGGTTCTTCATTCAAGAATAAGGGCGTACAGACTTTGCTTGACTATGTTTGTGCTTTCTTGCCTTCTCCGTTGGATGCTGAAAACGTAGTTGGTACAAACCCTGATACCGGTGCCGAAGAAGATCGTAAACCGAGCGAAGACGATAAAACTTCAGCTTTGGCATTTAAGATCGCTACTGACCCGTATGTAGGACGTTTGACTTTCTTCCGTGTATACTCTGGTAAGATTGAAGCCGGTTCTTATATCTACAACTCTCGTTCAGGTAAGAAAGAACGTGTTTCTCGTCTGTTCCAGATGCACTCAAACAAACAGAATCCGGTAGAAGTGATTGGTGCCGGTGATATTGGTGCCGGTGTAGGTTTCAAGGATATTCACACTGGTGATACACTGTGTGACGAAACAGCTCCGATCGTTCTTGAGTCAATGGACTTCCCGGAACCGGTAATCGGTATTGCTGTGGAACCGAAAACTCAGAAGGATATGGACAAACTGTCTAACGGTTTGGCTAAACTGGCTGAAGAAGACCCGACATTCACAGTGAAAACTGACGAACAGACAGGTCAGACAGTTATTTCCGGTATGGGTGAGCTTCACTTGGATATCATTATCGACCGTCTGAAACGTGAATTCAAAGTAGAATGTAACCAGGGTAAACCTCAGGTTAACTACAAAGAGGCTATCACTAAGACAGTTAACTTGCGTGAGGTTTATAAGAAACAATCTGGTGGTCGTGGTAAGTTCGCTGATATTATTGTGAACATCGGCCCGGTTGATGAAGACTTTACTCAAGGTGGTCTGCAGTTCGTTGATGAAGTGAAGGGTGGTAACATTCCTAAGGAATTCATTCCTTCAGTTCAGAAAGGTTTCCAGACTGCAATGAAGAATGGTGTGCTGGCTGGCTATCCGCTGGATTCATTGAAAGTGACTTTGGTCGATGGTTCATTCCACCCGGTTGACTCTGACCAGTTGTCTTTCGAAATCTGTGCTATCCAGGCATATAAGAATGCTTGTGCTAAGGCAGGTCCTGTATTGATGGAGCCTATTATGAAGCTGGAAGTCGTTACTCCGGAAGAAAACATGGGTGACGTTATCGGTGACTTGAACAAACGCCGTGGCCAGGTTGAAGGTATGGAGTCAAGCCGTTCAGGAGCCCGTATCGTAAAAGCAATGGTTCCGTTGGCAGAAATGTTCGGTTACGTAACCGCATTGCGTACTATCACTTCTGGTCGTGCCACTTCATCAATGGTATACTCTCATCACGCTCAGGTTTCTAGCTCTATCGCTAAAGCGGTATTGGAAGAAGTAAAAGGACGTGCTGATTTACTCTAAAATATCTTAAGCAGCAGGCTAGCGAATGACTCTTAGCCTGCCGCTTTATCTTATTTATAAATTTATTAATTAAAAGAACTAATGAGTCAGAAAATTAGAATTAAACTGAAATCTTACGACCACAACTTGGTTGACAAATCAGCTGAGAAGATCGTTAGAACAGTGAAGGCTACCGGTGCTATTGTTAGCGGACCGATTCCCCTTCCGACGCACAAGCGTATCTTTACAGTAAACCGCTCTACTTTCGTTAACAAGAAATCAAGAGAGCAGTTTGAACTTTCTTCATTCAAGAGACTGATCGATATCTATAGCTCAACAGCTAAGACTGTAGATGCTCTGATGAAGTTAGAGTTGCCGAGTGGTGTAGAAGTAGAAATTAAAGTGTAGTATTTAAAAATTAGTGAAATGCCAGGATTATTAGGAAAAAAAATCGGAATGACATCCGTTTTCAGTGCCGATGGTAAGAATGTACCATGCACTGTTATCGAAGCAGGTCCTTGTGTTGTTACTCAGGTAAAGACCGTAGAGAAAGATGGCTATGCAGCCGTTCAGTTGGGTTTCCAGGACAAAAAGGAAAAACATACAACTAAACCGTTGATGGGTCACTTCAAAAAGGCTGGAGTAACACCGAAGAGACACTTGGCCGAGTTCAAGGATTTTGAAAACGAGTTAAATCTGGGTGATACTGTTACAGTAGAACTGTTCGACGGCGCAGACTATGTAGACGTTGTTGGTACTTCTAAAGGTAAAGGCTTCCAGGGTGTAGTTAAAAGACATGGCTTTGGTGGTGTAGGTCAATCTACTCACGGTCAGCACAACCGTGCCCGTAAACCGGGTTCTATCGGTGCTTGTTCGTATCCTGCAAAAGTGTTCAAAGGAATGCGCATGGGCGGACAAATGGGTGGCGACAGAGTTACTGTTCAAAACTTACAGGTATTAAAAGTAATCGCGGAACACAATCTTCTTTTGATCAAGGGTTCTGTACCGGGTTGCAAAGGTTCAATCGTATTAATTGAAAAATAATGGAAGTTAACGTATATAACATTAAAGGTGAAGACACTGGAAGAAAGGTTACGTTAAACGAATCTATCTTCGGAATTGAGCCCAATGACCACGCTATCTATCTGGACGTAAAGCAATTTATGGCTAACCAGCGTCAGGGTACTCACAAGTCAAAAGAGAGAAGCGAAATCAGCGGATCTACTCGTAAAATCGGTCGTCAGAAAGGTGGCGGCGGTGCTCGTCGTGGTGACATGAATTCACCGGTACTCGTAGGTGGTGGACGTGTATTTGGTCCTAAACCAAGAGACTACTACTTCAAGCTGAATAAAAAAGTTAAGACATTGGCTCGTAAGTCAGCTTTGTCGTATAAAGCTCAGGACAACGCAATCGTAGTGGTAGAAGACTTCAACTTTGAGGCTCCGAAGACTAAGGTTTTCGTTGAAATGACAAAAAATCTTAAAGTTTCTGACAAAAAACTGCTTGTAGTTTTACCAGAAGCAAATAAAAATGTATATTTGTCAGCTCGTAACATCGAAGGTGCTAACGTTCAGACTATCTCAGGATTAAATACTTACAGAGTATTGAATGCTGGGGTTGTTGTGCTTACTGAAAGCTCTTTGAAGGCTATTGACAATATCTTAATCTAAAAAGGAGGCTTAAATAATGGGAATTATTATTAAACCGTTGGTGACAGAGAAAATGACTGCAATAACTGATAAGCTGAATCGTTTCGGCTTTATTGTACGTCCTGAAGCTAATAAACTGGAAATTAAGAGTGAAGTTGAAGCCCTTTATAATGTTACGGTAGTTGATGTGAATACTGTGAAGTATGCTGGCAAAAATAAGAGCCGTTATACAAAAGCAGGTATCATCAATGGTCGTACGAACGCTTTTAAGAAAGCCATCGTGACATTGAAAGAAGGAGATACTATTGATTTTTATAGCAATATTTAATAAAAATGGCAGTACGTAAATTTAAGCCCACAACACCGGGGCAAAGACATAAGATTATTGGTACTTTCGAGGAAATTACTGCATCAGTACCAGAAAAGTCGCTTGTATATGGTAAAAAATCATCTGGCGGTCGTAACAACGAAGGTAAGATGACAATGCGCTACTTAGGTGGCGGTCATAGAAAAGTGATCAGAATTGTTGATTTCAAGAGAAATAAAGACGGTGTTCCGGCAGTTGTAAAAACGATCGAATACGATCCGAACCGTTCGGCTCGTATCGCATTGTTATTTTATGCTGATGGTGAAAAAAGATATATTATTGCTCCCAATGGATTGCAAGTTGGTGCGACTTTGATGTCGGGAGAGAACGCTGCGCCTGAGATTGGTAATGCGCTTCCGCTTCAGAATATCCCGGTCGGTACAGTAATTCACAACATTGAATTGCGTCCGGGTCAGGGTGCTGCTCTGGTTAGATCAGCAGGTAACTTCGCTCAGCTGACTTCAAGAGAAGGTAAGTATTGTGTAATCAAATTGCCTTCAGGTGAAGTAAGACAAATACTTAGCACTTGTAAAGCTACTATCGGTAGTGTTGGTAACTCAGATCATGGATTGGAAAGCTCAGGTAAGGCAGGTCGCTCTCGTTGGCAGGGCCGTCGTCCTCGCAACCGTGGTGTTGTTATGAACCCGGTTGATCACCCGATGGGTGGTGGTGAAGGACGTGCTTCCGGAGGTCACCCAAGATCTCGTAAGGGATTGTACGCTAAGGG
>CXUA01000282.1_pt1 | contig 1993 bp, 2 predicted proteins | sample 941471 | NCBI WGS metagenome assembly CXUA01 (sample SAMEA3493468, study PRJEB9703) | human gut metagenome | biome: ENVO:mammalia-associated habitat; material: ENVO:feces | place: Bangladesh | collected 2010-01-06
ATTGGATTGCCAAAAAGCAACCCTTGCGGTATCGCAGACCAATGTATCAGCTTGCAACGTCATTTAAAGTCGATCATAATTGCTCAAATTTATCTATCTCACTTTCTACCGAAATGCTATCTACCACCTCACTGGCATGACCGTATTGAAACAGCGCTACGGACTGCTGCACCATTCCCAGCAGGCGGGTGAGCTTGCCATCCGGATCGACGCTTGCCGATTGGTAGAAGTCGAGAACCTTGTCATAAACCTCCTGCCCTATGATGGCACTCAGGCGACGTACGCTTAAAGGGATGTACGGTTTCCATTTGGAGAAGTCCGTGCGGGCATCAATCAGACCCAGGGCGTCGACCAGCTCCTGCGTGCCGTTTGAATCTTTATCAAATATCAGTTTCATATTTATAATGTTATATTAAACAAAAAGTGCCTGAACTTATCCGCCCGGGCACAAAAAAGGCGGTAATTTATCGAATTTACCGCCTTGTCATGGAAATACTGTATTTTATCTGCTTTTACGGAAGCTTATAACATGGATTGCTTGTTTATTTAGTTATTATTTTATAATAATTCATCATTATATTTTGTTACTACCTCAAAAAAGCTTTCCTTTGTACCGAAAGATGGTCCCTTGCAAACTGAAAGGCTACGTGTTTGCGTAGCTCACCAGGTAGGTTTCAACGGGCCATCTTTCTTCTTTTTAGACTTGGAAAGATCCCTTACACAAGAATATGGTTTAAAACTCCAATGGGAGTAAGGATAGTTCCACTTGTCGTCCATTGCACTTATTCCCGTGCTCTCTCCGATATTAAATCCAGGTTTTAGCTCTCTTATTTTATACACAATATGCTTATACAGTTTTTCTTTTAAAACAGTGCGCTTACCTCTCTTATTGGTATTTGAGTCTTTGATTTTATGCCTATTGTTCAATCTGAAACAAATAGCGCCTAAAATCAAATCCATCATTTGAAGAGGAAGCTGCTCTTTAGAATCCACTTCTCCTATATCCCTCATTCTGATTCTTATTTTTGCCTTTTGGAATCCCTCATCGGAATTTAATCTGTATATAAAGTTGATAAATTCGGACTTATCTTCTCCCTTGAGAGGGATATTGTCCAGCATAATTTTTAAATAAATATCTTTTTGGGTTCTATTTGAGTATCTCAGCCCGAATGCATGTTTTATAAACTGATAGTAAAGCATCGAATACTCCTTTCGTTTATGTTCCTTTGTGAGATTGGTGGCAATATATTGATTATTCCGAAAGAATATCCTTATTTTTATCAAGTCACTTTTTAAAAGGTCAAAAATAAAATCAACCACCTTTTGATATTTATCAAAAGTAAACGCATTAACTTTTTGCCATTTGATTTCTTCGTTTATTTCATTTTCTGAAACAAACACATGCATCATGTATAACACATGCTCCACATGCTCCGATTTTATTAAAATTCCACCGTAGAAATTTGAATAAAACTCACCTTCTTTTTCGCTTTCGTCAAACCAGATATGATACATAAAATTATGTTTGGGGCAAATGTAATTAAAAACAAGTGAAATATAAATGAAAACGACACGAAAAACCTTTATACAACCCCATCGCTGTGCAATGAACAAGCGTTTTTATATAAAACGGGGATTTTAGATAATATTTTCACAGTTCTCGTCGACAAAAATGTCGGTGGAATATTTGCTTTTTTCCTTGCATCGGCATAAAAAACGGTAAATTCAACATGTCAAAGATCGATTATCAATGTAGGTTCAGCGTACCTTATATATTTTCTTTCATCCTGTTTGCGGGTGATACACTCTGCTCGGATTCCACTACGCTCCGGTAAAGCCCCACCTGTGTTCTGCTTCCCGGATAATTGGCCCGTATGTAGTGCATCAACGGTTTGCACAGGATCATGTCCGGTATGGACGTCTCACTGGCATTGTACACCTTGATGGAGTACAGTTTTTCCGACCCTGAGGACAGCTTGTTATCCATGATCAG
>CXUA01000445.1_pt1 | contig 1953 bp, 2 predicted proteins | sample 941471 | NCBI WGS metagenome assembly CXUA01 (sample SAMEA3493468, study PRJEB9703) | human gut metagenome | biome: ENVO:mammalia-associated habitat; material: ENVO:feces | place: Bangladesh | collected 2010-01-06
TGACTGCATCTACCACGGCACGGGTTATTTCCAGCATCTTGGGGATATTCTGCAACATGCCGGCTCCGGCCCCTTTCCCTGCTACTTTCTTTACATGGTTTCCCAGGTCTTTTCGCTACTGACGATACCCGGATTGCTGGCATAATTCTGGCGTACACCGTTTACTAACCATCCGTANTTCATTATATGTTTTTACCAATCCGGTTGACTGTGTCCGGGAGGCAGGATTTTTTCCTACATCCGATTCTCTCATTTTCTTCTTCCATATATGTCCGCACAGGCTTTTAACGGACTCACCATTATAGATTCCCTTGTCCAGACATACACTAACCGCTTCTGTCAGGATGGCTTTGTCATATCCGGGAATTATGCGTAGAATTACCTCCAGATTCTCCCTGTAATAACGTTCCTTCCTTCTCTGCAGGTTCTCAAGCCATAAGGCGACCTCTCTATTGTACGATACATAGATAAGAATGCGTTCAGCCAGCTTTTGTGCTCCGATATTTCTTTGCCTTCTGTGTCCTTCACCATAGATAGTCTTTCCCTTGAGTTCGCACAGATCATGCCGGCAGACAAGCTTTCCCGTCTCCTTATTATAAAGCTCCAGGCATCCGTCTGTTTCATGGAGCCATACTGTCGTTTCTCCTCCCCGATAGGTTCCGCATGGCAGGCTATAGTAGTTTCCCCTGTACTGTACGGTATTGTCTTTACGTACATGATATTCCTTCATTTCTCCACCGGGTGAGTGCGGAGTACCGTGATAGGGTACAAGGTATTCTCTTTCCTGTGCAAATTCCTCAAGGGGAATCCGGTGTGTGGTACCATGTTCCTTCCCGTTTCCCGTTCTTTCAAGCCAGAGACGTGCTTCTTCATTAAGTCTGTCTACATTCTGAAAAATACGTGCCGTGAGGAAATTCGTCTTCACATATTTCACAACATTCTCTACCCTCCCCTTTGACTCCGGATCGGCCTTGTGACAGAACACGGGATGGAAATGCTGCTCTTTTACAAATGCCTGAAATTTGCCGGTCAGTATCAAATCCCCCATGTTCGCCCGTGCTATAAGTACTTTATCCTGGTCGTAAATGATCTTTTGCGGCCTGCCTCCGAAGTATTCGAAGGCAAGTTCATGGGCATAAACCGCAAGCCCGGTGTCAAAGGGCCTCCGGCTAAAATAGATAAATTTATATCGTGAACGGGACAGGACAATAGCAAAGAAGTACACTTTGATGGACTTCCCGTTTTCAGTGCGCATCCATTTCTCCCCAAAATCCGCCTGTGCGTATTCCCCGTAGGGAGTATCAGGCTGCTTCTCGTAGTTTCGCTTGTGCGTTTCAACCTTTTTCCCGATGCCGTATTTTTTGCGTACCCTTTCCACGAAACCGGATACGGTTCTGACATACACGGGGGAAGTCCGGATAGCATTCCTTTAGCCAGTCATGTATCCTGGCGGCCGATATATACGGGTATTCTTCCAGGTTTGCACGTACATATTGCTCGTAGTTTTCCAGTTTCAGCCTGTACTTGCGGTGAGAACTTTGTTTTTTAACAAACTCCTCCATAGTCATATTCAGATACCGTCGTACAGTCTTACGGTTCACACCCAGATATATTCCAATTTGTGTTTTGTTCAGTCCTTTCAACTGAAGCTCCCTTACTTTATGCCACATATATTGTTTCTCCTTAAAATATTGTTTCCTTATTTCCATTGCAGTATCTGTCTATGCTTTGTTTGAGCGGCAAAGATAGACATTCCCCGACATGCAAAAAACACTGTATTCGTCTCTATAAAAGTGGTACCTTTGCTTTTTCCACTTTTTGAAAGATAAAGTTACAGCCTACATTATTGGATTATACATGACTTTTTTTGCATGATTTTTGATTTTTTTTTTTACGCTGCTACATACTTTTGCTACAAATAATTAACTGTTTTTAGAATATGAAATTTTATTT
>CXUA01000459.1_pt1 | contig 1466 bp, 3 predicted proteins | sample 941471 | NCBI WGS metagenome assembly CXUA01 (sample SAMEA3493468, study PRJEB9703) | human gut metagenome | biome: ENVO:mammalia-associated habitat; material: ENVO:feces | place: Bangladesh | collected 2010-01-06
AAGGAGGGAAACCGCCGGCTTTTCGAGATCATCCGCAAGGAACTGCCTTTCGACCAGCTGATCGACGAGAAGGAGTTCTCCTGGGTGCATGTGTCATTCCGCAAAGGCAAAAACAGAAAACAGGTATTAAAACTCTAAAACAGTTGAGTTATGGTAGATTTACAGCAATATGAAGAGTATTGGTCGGGTATAACGGAGAGGATTCCGCAAATAAAGAAGGTGGTGCCTGTCACCTTCGACCCCGACATGGGCGCTTTGGTCCAAGGGCTTAAAGCGGACGAACTACCGGCGCTGCTACTCATCATCCCAAGCGCCAAAGGAAAATCCCCGGATGTGGACAACCTGTTGGAATTAAACCTTTGCGTAGTTTTCCTGATGGACAAGACCGATCCGCAGCGTAAGGGGACTTATCAGGTGTTAAAGGAGTTGCAGCCCGTCATGGAGAAGATGAAAGCGCAGATGATCGATGACAAGGCTGCGGGATGCCACCTGCTCTCCCGTCTGGACCTGTCGAGCTTATCCACCATTCCCGAAGCGGGATTTTATTCGGTCTTTGCCGGATGGAGCCTGGGATTTGAATTCGAAACGCCATGAACGAGGATCTGATAAAGCAAGAGTTTGTCCGGGAGAATATCGAAAGGGATATCCGGGCCATTTTCGAGGCGCAATACCTGATCGCCACCGAAAGGGTGTATACCTCTGCCATCTATCCGACTCAGGTCGGACAGGGGCGGAACCTTGTCCGGGAACAGGGGCACGGCCGCCTGATGCGGGGTACTACCGGCCGGCTGCTCAGCGCCTTACACAACCCCGTTTACAGCGTCGGATTTTCCGGGCGGGGGGTGGTCGCCACTTCCAACATCCCCCTCTATATCCGCTTCCTGGATATGAAGAAACATGGAAACTATGGCATCTATAACCGCCAGGTATGGGGAATCCTCTGGAATAATTCGCTCCAGACCATAAAATACGGATATGGCAAGGAGGTCCGCGACCTTATTTATGCCGGATTACAGGAAGCTTTCCAAAGAATGGAAATACGTACGGATTCCTAAAGACACATTGTCCTTTTGTCCGGGAGACGGCCCGCCTATTTTTGTCCTTAAAAATAACGTTATGGGAAAATTACAACCGGATTATATCACCTGGACGCTTTCGGTCAATGCGGACGGGTTGCAGAAGGAGATGCTGAAGGTGCGCAACAACACCAAAGAGCTCAAGGCGGAGAACGTGCGCCTGAAATCCTCCATGGAAAATCTTGCCATGCAGGGAAAACTCCAGAGCAAGGAGTATAAGGAACTGAATGCGCAACTCAAGGCCAACAACCGTACCATCTCGGAAAACGGGGAGAAGCTNNTGTGAAAAAGATTATTCAGGATCATAAGGGAACCATCCGGGCAGAGAGTGAACTGAATGTAGGAACTAAATTTATTATTGCATTACCTTTATTAAAAAATGATTGATAT
>CXUA01000912.1_pt1 | contig 1140 bp, 3 predicted proteins | sample 941471 | NCBI WGS metagenome assembly CXUA01 (sample SAMEA3493468, study PRJEB9703) | human gut metagenome | biome: ENVO:mammalia-associated habitat; material: ENVO:feces | place: Bangladesh | collected 2010-01-06
GTTTCTCACACTTAGCGTGTTGTTATGTGAAAACATCCCTGTTTCAATTCGTACTTTACATAACATTTATCCGCCTTACGAACATCCCGCAAGACTTCTGCCAATACCAGCTTTAAAGTATCAGCACTCACATCCTGAAGAGGACGTCCATCCTCATCTTCCACTTTCTTAAACCGTTTCCAACTCACATCGAATGTAGTTCCGTAAAAATGGCANGAATTTNCCGGATATTTTCCCGCTTTTCAGGCAGCCCGGATCATCCGCTATCTTCTTTTTAAGACTGAGAGGCGCTTCTTTCAGTTTCTCAATGGTATATGCTATCCGGTCTTTGCCGTCGAGTTCGGGACTCGGATGGCGGAACCTGATATTCAGCAAGAGGCTTTCTACCACATCTGTTTCCCTGACGAGCCTTGCGCATTCGTCCAGACCCTTTTTTCCGGGTATGACCATCTCCCGGATTCTCTCGATATGCGGAGCCAGCATAAATTTGGCTTCCAAGGGTGTTATCTGTAGCACATAGGCCACTTGTATATGATTCACTAACATGGGTACTCCTTTCCCGTTTATGGTTAATAATCTTTTGAATCGTAAAATCCCTGATTGCGCAGGTACTCCTTCACCACATCGGAGGAGGAAGCCCGCCCGCCGATCCGGTCGTGGATATATTGGTACTTCTCCATGGACATGCCCGAGAGGACGGCATCGTTACGCTCTACGTTTCCGGCATAGATACAGCCGGCAATGGTCGTTATCGTAATGATTGCGATAATGATATGTTTGGAAAGCTTATTCATGTTCATCTTCATCCAGCTTTTTAAGTTCTTCGTTGATAAGAAAAGTGATTTCAGCGGCTCTTTCATACTCCTGTTCTTGCAGGAGGATTTGTTTTTGCCGTTCCAGATGCGAGAGGTAAAGCGGAATCAGGCGGGTCTTGATGGACCTGAGCTCCAATTCAAGCTTACGTGTTTCTAAAGTATTCCTTCTTAGGAACGCTTTCACCAAACCGAAGTGCAACGCAAGGGCGAGTCCGGTTAACAAGATGCAGAGAAGTGGGAAGAAATCATTCATGGCCACCTCCGTTTTTAAGAAGTTCGTAAACGTCACTTTTCCGATAAAGGCGTCGGCCGCCTATTTCCAAAG
>CXUA01000470.1_pt1 | contig 1063 bp, 2 predicted proteins | sample 941471 | NCBI WGS metagenome assembly CXUA01 (sample SAMEA3493468, study PRJEB9703) | human gut metagenome | biome: ENVO:mammalia-associated habitat; material: ENVO:feces | place: Bangladesh | collected 2010-01-06
GGTTCGTTATAACTATTTCTCCGGTTATCACCGCTAACCAGTATATATTTGACTTTTCCGGCATTGTAGAGTTCTGTGGCAGCTTTAATCCTATAGTCGAAATATAGGTTGGCTTTTCCACTTTTCAGTTTAGGTGAAGTTCCCAGTAACAGTCCTACCTTATTATATATCATTGTGCCGGTATATTCTTCTTTACTGGCCGCAAAGTTCTCTTTCTGGGCTTTTACGCGATTGCGTATGCTTCCAAAGAGGTCTAACTCCCAGTTCATATTGANCGACCGCATATCGGGTGTCGTTCTGTTTGTGAACGGGCCCGGAGGTATGATTACGCGTGTGGATGTCCTGGAAAAGCTTATACGGCAGTCCCCCAAACCCATAGTGGCCTATATCACGGGCGTATGCGCTTCGGCGCATTTCTGGTTCGTTTCCGCATGCGCACGCAGATTCGTCTCCTCGCCCATGGATGAAATCGGCTCCTGCGGGGTGGTCTACACTTTTCAGAGCTTCAAGGAGTATTACGCGCAAATGGGGATTGAGATCGAGGACATTTACCCCGACAGTGCGGACCTGAAGAACCGCGCCTATCGCGACAAGGAAGAAAAGCAGGATGACACCTTAATTAAAGAGAACCTGTCGTTTTACCACCATCTTTTTGCACAGACCATCGCCCGAAATCTGGGAGTGAAGTATGACGCGCAGGATCCCCTGTTCAGAGGGCAGACTTTCTTTGCCGATACGGCACTGGCCAAGGGGTATGTGGATGCCTACGGAAGCCTGGAGGATGCCATCCTGTGGGTATCCGCCCAGAAAACCGTAAAGCGGGCTAACAAGATGATTTAATACTCACTATAAAAGTAAATTTGTTTATGAAAAATTATTTCGCATCATTCATTCCGGCCGTAAAGGCCATTCTGGGTATCGAGGCCTGGAGTAAGGACGCCGACAAGAAAGACGCGTTACTGGAAGAGCAAAAGCAGAAATCGGGACTTTTCTCTGTCAGGTAATCGAACTCCACCCGGTAGGTATTCTCAATATCGAATCCGCGAGGTTCAAAATAGGTATA
>CXUA01001262.1_pt1 | contig 1016 bp, 2 predicted proteins | sample 941471 | NCBI WGS metagenome assembly CXUA01 (sample SAMEA3493468, study PRJEB9703) | human gut metagenome | biome: ENVO:mammalia-associated habitat; material: ENVO:feces | place: Bangladesh | collected 2010-01-06
ATCTCGGCCGTGAAAGTGAATGATTTCGTGCAAATAGTAGGGACTAAAGTGCCTGAAAAAAAGGTTGAGGTGTTGAAAGATACTGTGAAAAAAGATGCTCCGAAAGAAGAAGCTTTTGAAGTATCCGGACTTGCGAAGCCCTTGACCGTTCCGGAGTATGGAGTTACCTTTGCAGACCGGAAAGGGAAAAGTCACTTATCCAGTAACGCCTTTTTCGGTAATANTCGCTAATTCTTCATCACTTACAGGAATAACAGTATAGATCTTCCCCGTCAGCTTTTTGGTGAAATCGTTTTTCCCGGAACTGTCCGTGGCAAATTGAAGCAGGAAATAGCAGATGAAACCGGTTTGGGATGTATCAATGTCGTTGCTGTTGGTTCGCATGACACAGCCAGTGCCGTATTTGCCGTTCCCTCCAGCTAATTATGATTATACACACATCAACTTCCGGGGTGGACGTCACTTGGCAGGACTACTATACGAAACATTGATTTATGGAAAAGAACAGTATGAAAGGAGAAAGGCCTATGAGGCTGAATAGATGGCTGGGGGTGTTGATCCTTTTGCTTTCCGGTGTTTGGGCGGTTCGGGCACAGGACCTTTTGCCAGCCTGTCCGCAGGTGGATAAAGGCACGATAACGACCAGTTTTCGGCATTATAACTATCTTTTTCATTGAAAGGAACATATCCCAGTTCTTTATAAGCACCAATTCCGCGGTAATTGTCCAGGTTGGCAGTGGCTACACAAGCTTCCAATGCCTTTTTCGGATCAAAGTTTCCAATACCTTTCAAAATGAATTTGGCAGGAACACTGGTTGTATGGTCTTTGTCTTTATTGATGTTGTCCATTGTGTCTTCCGAGCAGGAAGCAAATGCAACGGAAATCAATGCCACAGACAAGATACCTTTTGATAAATTAAATATTGATTTCATTTTTCCTCCTGTAAGAAAAATGCAACATAGGATTATAAACCAGTCCGTTTTATACCATGGTGGGGTGACATGAATGTCAGTTA